>Ga0256836_1000129_pt1 | contig 45128 bp, 52 predicted proteins | sample 4561380metaG_FD_185974 | JGI IMG/M metagenome (GOLD analysis project Ga0256836, IMG submission 185974) | Hydrothermal vent microbial communities from Guaymas Basin, Mexico - 4561-380 | ecosystem: Environmental > Aquatic > Marine > Hydrothermal vents | place: Mexico: Guaymas Basin | collected...
TAGGAGCGATATTTTTTACGTTTTTGGAATACGCCGTTCATGCATGGCTTTTTCATAAAGACCACCCTTTGAAAGTTTTTATCGAAGGACACGCACATCACCATCAAAACCCTTTCAGTTATGATGCCATGCCGTTTTTTATGAGTGCTGTAATTGCATCATTTTTTGCATGGCTTTTTCATTTCTTTATGCCTACAAGCGATGCTTTGGCAATTGTAGGGGGTATGACTCTTGGATATTTTAACTATGGAATTATGCATCATATTATGCACAGACGCGAATTTTCAAGCCGATACTGGAGATATATGCAGGAGTTTCATTTTGTCCACCATAAAAAACCACTTTTAAACCATGGAATCACTACAGATATCTGGGACAGGGTTTTTGGGACATATTATCAATGGAGTGAAGAAGATTTAAAAGGAATAGAAAAACTTAAAAGAATAAAAAAGAAAAAATCTTCTTAATTTTCTCCTTTACCTACGCAGTTTATTAAAGACCAAAAATAATCTTACAGTTCACCATTTTCACCTTTTTTCACTACAAAAATAGATATTTTATTTATTTTGGAATAGTATTATTTGACAACAAATATAAAAGTTTATATAATAACACTAAAGTTTTTTGATAAAGGAGAAAATATGGATGATATTATAATAGCATGTCCGCATTGTAAAAGTTTAAATAAAATACCCAAAAAAAATGAATATAAAAAAGCCGTATGTGGTGTATGCAAAGGCAATCTGTTAGAAAACAAGCCTATTTCACTAGACAATTATGATGAATTTCAAAAAATAATAAATTCAGTCACTGTCCCTGTTATAATAGATTTCTGGGCTCAGTGGTGCGGTCCGTGTCAGATGTTTGCACCTGTTTTTGCCAATGTTGCTAATAAATTTCCTTTAAAAGCGCAATTTGTAAAAGTCGATACTGACAAAAACCAACAGGCTGCAATGCAGTTTGGAATAAGAAGCATACCGACAATCGTAGCACTTAAAGACGGAGTTGAAATAGACAGGGCAATGGGAGCACTTGATGAGTTCAGTTTTACTATGTGGGCAGACAAGATAGTTGAAAGTTAAAAATGTAAAGTGAAAAATTAAAACTTTTCACTTTTAACTTTTCATTTTCACTCAGATGATGAGCATCGCATCACCGTAGCTGTAAAAACGGTATTTATTTTTAATTGCTTCTTCATATAATTCAAGGGTTTTTTCCCTGCCTATAAAAGAAGCTACAAGCATTATAAGTGTAGATTTCGGCAGATGAAAGTTTGTCAGCAGATGATTTACACGAATCGGGGGATTTAAAGGATTTAAAAACAAATCGCATTCTCCTGAAAGTTTTTTTTCTCTTGCATAATATTCTATCGTTCTTGTTGAAGTAGTTCCAACCGCCACTATTTCTGTATCAGAATCCAAAATTTTAGCGGTATTCTGCGGGATTTCAAAAAATTCACTGTGCATTTTATGCTCTCTTATATCTTCAACCTCGACGGGTTTAAACGTCCCCGCCCCCACATGAAGGGTTAGATACGACTTTTTTTCAATTTTATTTAAAAGCTCATCTGTAAAATGAAGACTTGCCGTTGGTGCGGCAACCGCACCTTCCTTTTTTGCAAATACCGTCTGGTATTCATTTTCGTCTATTTTTTCATCTTCTCTTTTGATATACGGAGGAAGAGGCACATGTCCTATTTCTTCAAGTATTTTTACAAGTTCTAAAAACTCCAAAAATTTCCATTCTCCCTCTGCACCCCAAAAAATCTGACGATTTTTCGGGGACCCCGCTTTCTCATTTCTCATTTTAAAATTGACTATCCTGCTTCCGTCATCCATCAGTTCCACAACCTCAGCCATTAAACCTTTGCCAAAATATAATTTTGTGCCCTTTTTTACTTTGCCTCTTATATAAACTAAATATCCGTTTTTAAACGGTCTGTTTAAAAGCAGTTCAACCTTACCTCCGGTTTCTTTAACGCCAAAAATTCTGGCTTTTATTACTTTTGTATTGTTAAAAACAAAATGCTTATCCCCCACAAAATCAAGCAGATTTCTAAATATGGTGTGAGTAATTTTTCCAGTTTTTCTGTCATATACCAAAAGCTTAGCGCTGTCCCGCGGAAAAGCGGGATATTTTGCTATAAGCTTTTCAGGAAGAAAATAATCATATGAAGATACTAATATATCTTTTTGTATAAGTTTGTCTGTTTTCATTTATCATCATCCTTGCACACACTTATTTGAAGTGTATGCAGGAGAAGTTTGTTAGCAATACTCATTTTAGCCTTTTCATTTTTCACTATTTATTTAATATTATACTCCAATAAGTTTTCTAAGCTCTTCAGGTTTTGTTGAATAAGCCATTGCCGTTTCTTTATCAATTATATGACGTCTTACATACTCTGCAAGAACCTGATTCATTGTTTGCATTCCGGTTGTACCCTGATTAAGCTGCATCTGAGAATAAATTTGAGCAATTTTATTTTCACGTATAAGGTTTGCAATAGCCGGGTTATTTATCATAATTTCTTGGGCTGCAACCCTTCCACCGCCTATTTTAGGTAATAAACTTTGAGCCACAACCGCTAAAATTGCCATTGAAAGCTGAGTTCTGATTTGGTCTTGTTCGTTGGCCGGAAAAACGTTTACAATTCTGTTAATTGTCTGAACCGCTGAATTTGTGTGTAATGTTCCAAATACCAAATGCCCTGTCTCAGCGGCTGTAATAGCTGCGCCTATTGTTTCTTTATCCCTCATCTCACCTATTAAAATCACATCCGGGTCTTCCCTTAAAGACGCTCTTAGGGCGTTTAAAAACGCTTTTGTATCACGTCCCACTTCCCTTTGAGAAATAAGTGATTTTTTATGCTGATGAACAAACTCTATCGGATCTTCAATTGTAATAATATGTTTTGAAAAAGTTTCATTTATTTCATTTATCATTGCCGCAAGTGTGGTAGACTTACCGCTTCCGGTAGGACCGGTTACCAAAATAAGACCTTTTTCACGTTTTATTATTTTTTTAAATATTTCAGGTGCATTTAATTCATCAAGTGTTAACGGTCTTTCCGGAATAATTCTGAATACCGCTGCAAGACTTTCCCTTTCAAAATAATAATTAGCCCTGAATCTTGCAACTTTTGGAATTTCAAAAGAAAAATCAAGCTCAAGCGTTTCTTCCAAGTGCGCTTTTTGTTTTTCGGTTAAAACAGAATAACAAAGTTCAACCACATCTTCTTTTGACAGTTTAGGAAGATTAAGGGCGGTAAGCCTCCCGTCAATTCTTAACATAGGCTCTGCATTTACATTTAAATGTAAATCAGAGGCATTATAATCTTTAATACTTTTTAGCAATTGTTCTAAAGTATAACTCAAAGCCATGATACCACCTTATTCTATAATTTTCGGAACAATAAAGTACCCGTCTTTTGCATTTGGGGCATGATCTAAAATTTCTGCAATAATTTCATTTTTTAAAGGTTCATCTTCCCTTAACGGCGTCGGATTGTTCAGAGTCGAAAAAGTAGCATCACTACCGCTTGTATCAAGTTCGTTAAGCATTTCGACAAACTCAACTATTTCAGCCAAATCTTTTGCCATAGCGGTTTTATCCTCAATTTCAACCATACTGAGTGTTTCAAGTCTTTTTACCAAAGTTTCATCTATTTTCATAACAAACCTTTTTTTGTATAATTTTATCAAAACTATGAAAAAAAGGATAGCTATGAGTTTAATAAACGAAGCCAAAAAATATATTGTCGGAGGAGTTAATTCACCCGTTAGGGCTTTTAAAAGCGTCGGCGGAGAGCCTCCTTTTATTGAAAAAGGTGAAGGCGCATATATTTACGATACAGAAGGAAACAAATACCTCGATTATATCCAAAGCTGGGGACCGTTAATTTTCGGACACTGTGATAAGACAATCGAAGAATCAATCTGCGCTGCTGTTAGCAAGGGGGTGAGTTTCGGAGCGCCTACAAAAGTCGAAATAGAGTTGGCAAAAGAAGTGCTTGATTTGTTCCCTCATCTTGATTTAATCAGATTCGTAAACAGCGGAACGGAAGCCACAATGAGTGCAATCAGGGTTGCAAGGGGAGTAAGCGGCAAAGATGATATTATTAAATTCGAAGGATGTTACCACGGGCACAGCGACAGCTTGCTTGTAAGTGCCGGAAGCGGTGCGGCTACATTTGGAACCCCTTCAAGCCCGGGCGTACCTGCCGACTTTACAAAACATACACTTTTGGCAAAATACAACGATATCGAAAGCGTAAAAGAATGTTTTAAAAAAGGTAATGTCGGATGCGTAATAATCGAACCTATTGCTGGAAATATGAGTTTAGTGCCTGCCGAAAAAGAATTTTTGCAGCAATTAAGGGAATTGTGTAATGAAAACGGCGCAATTTTAATATTTGACGAAGTTATGAGTGGTTTTAGGGCATCCCTTAGAGGAAGTTATGATATTTACGGCATTGAAGCAGATATGGTAACGTTTGGTAAAGTAATCGGGGGAGGAATGCCTGTAGGAGCATTTGCTGGAAAAAGGGAAATTATGCAGCAGCTAAGCCCCGAAGGGCCGATTTATCAGGCGGGGACTCTGAGCGGTAACCCTGTTGCCATGAGTGCGGGACTTGCAATGCTTAAAAAGCTTAAATCAAGCCCTGATATTTACAAAGACCTTGAAGCAAAAGCAAAAAAACTTATGCAGGGATTTGAAGAAATTTCGAAAGAAAACGGCATTGATATTCAAACAAACGTGGTTGGAAGTATGTTTGGATTCTTCTTTAATTCAATCAAGCCTAAAAACTTTGACGATGTAAACAAAAGTGATACAAAAAGATATGCAAAATTCCATTCCGAAATGTTAAAAAGAGGTTTTTATTTCGCACCTAGTGCGTACGAAACAGGATTTATATGCACGGTTATGCAGGAAAGTGACATTGAAGCAACACTTGAAGCATACAAAGAAATAGCACCGGGGCTTAAATGAGTGAAACACAAAAAAAAGGAAAAGTAGGAAAAACTATAGAGGGGGCCGAAAAGCTCTCTCTTGGTATTTCCATAGTTGTAGCTGTACTTTTAGGTATAGGACTGGGAATACTTCTTAAAAAATGGACAGGGCTTACATGGACATTATGGCTTGGAGTGTTTTGGGGTGTGGCTGCAGCAATTTTAAATATTAAAAAAGAGTATGATAAACTAAAAAATGAATTTGATAAAGTAAAAAACGACCCTAAATATAAAAGCTATAAAATGAATACTAAAGAAGAAGAAGATTTGGATGAATTTGAAAAATAAAATTTATGCGTTTTTTGCAGCCTGTGCCAAATCCCACATAGGCAAGAAAATACCAAGTGCAAGCCACAACACCATAGCACCGATAACCGTTAGCATTATAGGCTCGATTGCCGCTTGCATATTATCTATAATATCCTGAAATCTATCTTCATAATAATTAGCGGCACTATCAAGCATATTGTCGAGTTCCCCGGACTCTTCCCCCGCACTAATCATCCTCAGGGCAACAAAATTAACCAAATCCTGTTCCGCAACCATTTCTGCAAAACTTCTACCTTGATTTATTCCTTTTATAATCTCTTTTATTTTATTTTTAATAACTTCATTATCTATAATACCCTCACTTATTTTAAGAGCATCCACAAGCGGTATACCGCTTTTTAGCAAAGATGCAAGCGTCATTAAAAACCTGTGTAAAGAAGAAAAAAGAATAATTTTACCTATTAAATAAGTTTTTAACAAAATAGCATCAACTTTATATTTAAAATCCAAAGACGTCTTGTAAAAAAATCTTATAAACACAATAACCGTTAATATAACTCCTAAAACAACCAACCCGTAATTGGTTAATATATGCTCAGCTTTTAAAAGCATAATGGTAGGTAAAGGAAGGTCTGCATGCAACTGCTCAAACATTGCTTTAAATTTCGGAACAACAACTAAAATTAAAAAAGTAAAAGCTCCTGCAATTGCAAATAAAGTAATCACGGGATAACGCAAAGCTTTAATCATCTTTCGTCTGTTTTCGTACATATTTTCATATATCGAAGCCAAATTTTCAAGGGCCATTACCAAATCACCTGTTTGTTCACCAAGTCTGACCATTGCAAGCGAAATTCCGCCGAGATACTCTTCATATTCAGCAAATGTATCGGATAATGATTTACCACTGTCAATTGCTTCAGCCGCTTTAAAAAAAACACTTTTAATAAGTTCGTCATTTGTATTATTTGCGATATCTTCCAATGCATCTTTTAACGAAATTCCCGCTTTAATTAAAACCGCCAACTGTCTGATTGAAGAAATATAAGAAGGATAGTTTAATTTTTTTTTAAAAAATTTAGCTTTTATAATATTCTTTAAAACTTTTATTTTTTCTTCCAAAGGCATAGGAATTTCTTCTATTTTTACCAACAGCCCCTTATTTAATTTTTTACTGTCGATTATTGCTTCTGCCTTATTTAAAGACTTAATAACAACTTCTTGTTTTTTCCCTTTATAAAGAAAAGTTATTTTATAATACCTCATAGTTTAGCCACCCTATAAACTTCTTCTAAAGTCGTAATACCTTTCAATGCCTTAATAAGTCCATCATAAAACATTGTTTTAAAATCCTTTCCTTTAAGATAATGTAAAAGGTCTAACTTATCCTTTTTTTTCGATATCATTGCTTCTAAATTTTCATCATTTAAAAAAACCTCCGTAATTAACGTCCTTCCGCTAAATCCAGTCATATTGCATTTTTCGCATCCGCTACCTTTATAAAAAACGGCATCTTTGGGCAAAATGCTTTTTATCGGTTCTAAATATACATCGGCAGGTTTATATATTGTTTTACAGTAAGGACATATTGTTTTTACAAGTCTTTGTGCCTCAACTCCTATCAAAGAAGTAGCCACCATAAAAGAATCGGCTCCCATGTCTATCATTCTGTTGATAGCGCTCACGGCATCATTGGTATGTAAAGTTGAAATCACCAAATGTCCAGTTAATGCAGCTTTTATTGCAATTTCAAGTGTTTCAATATCCCTTATCTCACCAATCATAATAATATCGGGGTCCTGCCTTAAAATACTTCTAAGCGCTCCGGCAAACGTGAGTCCGACTTTAGGATTCACCTGTACCTGCTGAATTCCCCTTAATTTATATTCAACCGGGTCTTCTACCGTAATTATTTTTCTATCTGTACTGTTAATTTCATTAAGTGCGGCATATAATGTAGTTGATTTACCACTTCCCGTAGGACCAGTTACCAAAAAAATTCCGTTTGGCTGGGAAAGTGCTTTTTTGATAAAACTTAAATTTTTTTCTGTAATTCCTATATCGTCTATTTTTTTAAGAATATTTCTCTTATCAAGAATCCGTATAACTATACTTTCTCCCCAAATCGTAGGAAGCGTCGAAACCCTGAAATCAAATTTGTTTTTACCGAACTGCATAGAAAACGAACCATCTTGTGGCTTTCTTTTTTCGCTTACATCAAGTCCAGAGAGAATTTTAATTCTTGAATTAAGAGCGTGAAAGATTTCATATTCAAAATCCAAAAATTCATAAAGCGTACCAAAAATTCTGAGTCTTACTTCACCTTCTTCCTCATCTGCCTCTATATGAATATCGCTTGCTTTTCTTTCTATTGCACTAACCACAATATATTTAATAAGTTTCATAATGGCAGACTCATCGCCTTTTATCTCCTCTCCTCTTAATTCTCTTTTAATATCCGATAAGATTTCTTTTACTTTTTCCCTGTCTTCTACTTTTTTGATTATTTTTTCAATATCACTTCTATGGGCTAAAACTATTTGTATATTTTTATCGTTAAAAAATCTTTTTATTAATGCCTGGGCATTCCAGTCAAGCGGGTCTGACATAGCAACGACAGCTTTGTCGTATTTTATTTCCACAGGTATTGACATTGTCTGTTTTAATATATTAACCGGAATTTTTATCTTCCTAAGTCTTATATTATCAAGATTATCAATATATTCTATTCCCAATTCATTTGCAATACTTTCTAAGTAATCTTTTTTTGAGATAAATCCCATATCAAAAATTATATCAATAAGTTTTTTTGCCGGATTTTGTTTTTGATAATTTAAGGCTTTTTCCAACTGCTCTTGAGATATTTTTTTCTCAGAAACTAATTTTTCTCCAGTTTTCACCAGTAAATCTCCCTTTTAATTAATTTTCCGTTTTTAAATACACCTATATATACATTATTATCTTTTGATATCCAAATTTTATATTTTATTTCGTCTATTATAATTATTAAAACATTATTTTCTTTTTTATAATTGCCTTTTTTAATATTTTCAAACACAATTCCTAATAAATTATCTTTTATAACAGGTAATTTTATCATATTTAGATTTAATCCGTCCTTAATTACCTGCATAATAAGTTTTTTCATTAAAAATAAAGTTACAATATATGTAGCGTTTTTACGACTTTCTTTAGTTTCATTTAACACTTTCGCTAAATCAAGAGCGGGGATCAAATACCCTTTTTTCAAACATGAATAAGCTACAATAGACAATAAATCTTCCCTTTTTTGATTGTATTTGTTAATATATTGCCATCTTCTATTACATATATATGTATAATATCCCTTGTTAAAAAGTTCTTCAAGAGACAATTTTTTTAAATTTTTATAAGTATTTACTGCAAATAAATCAAGATAACACAGCATAAACACAAAAATTTTTTTCATTATTTATCTCCTTTCTCAAAAAAATTATATCAAATTATTTGCTATAATTCCAAAAAAAAGGAGATTTAGTATGTCACTAAATATTTATTATGACAAAGATTGTGATTTGAATATTATCAAAAGTAAAAAAGTTGCAATGATAGGATTCGGAAGCCAGGGCCACGCACATGCACTTAACCTAAGAGATAGCGGAGTTGATGTAGTTGTAGGTCTTAGAAAAGGAAGCAAATCTTGGGAAAAAGCCGAAGCACAGGGATTTAAAGTATTACCGGTTGACGAAGCGGTAAAAGAAACTGATGTTGTAATGATTTTACTTCCAGATGAAATTCAGGCGGAAATTTACTATTCTCAAATAGAACCTAACCTTAAAAAAGGCGCGACTATTGCATTCGGACATGGATTTAATATTCATTTCGGACAAATCAAACCTAGAGAGGATTTAAACGTAATTATGATAGCGCCAAAAGCTCCCGGACACACTGTTAGAAGCGAATTTGTAAAAGGCGGCGGAATTCCTGATCTAATCGCAGTATACCAAGGAGGTGAAGAAGCTAAAAAACTTGCACTCTCTTATGCTAGTGCTATCGGCGGGGGAAGAACGGGAATAATCGAAACAACATTTAAAGACGAAACTGAAACCGACCTTTTCGGTGAGCAGGCAGTACTTTGCGGTGGTGTTACCGCTTTAGTTCAGGCTGGATTTGAAACTTTAACGGAAGCCGGATATGCACCCGAAATGGCATATTTTGAGTGTCTGCATGAATTAAAACTGATTGTTGATTTAATGTATGAAGGCGGTATTGCAAATATGAGATACTCAATCTCAAACACTGCCGAATACGGAGATTATGTAAGCGGTCCTAGAGTAATAGGCGAAGAGAGCAAAAAAGCTATGAAAGAAATTTTAAAAGAAATTCAAAACGGAAAATTTGCTAAAGATTTCATCCTTGAGAGAAAAGCGGGATATGTTAGAATGAATGCCGAAAGACAACTTACCAAAAATAGTTTAATTGAACAAACCGGTAAAAAATTAAGAGATATGATGCCTTGGATTACAAAAAACAAAATAGTAGACCCTACTAAAAACTAATCCTTCTCCCTTTTGGGACTTATAAAGTGTACGAAGTAGATTTTATAAGTCATAAAAAGGAGATAATTTGGCACAGGTTATAACAATAACAAGCGGAAAAGGCGGAGTTGGTAAATCTACGACCACAGCAAATATAGCAACTGCTTTGGCGAAACTCGGCAAAAAAGTAATTGCCGTGGATTTTGATATAGGACTTAGAAACCTTGATATGATTTTAGGGCTTGAAAACAGAATAGTTTATGACGTAGTTGACGTAATGGAAGGAAACTGCAATCTCGCCCAGGCGGTTATTAAAGACAAAAGGACTCAAAACCTCCATTTTCTACCCGCAAGTCAGACAAAAGACAAAAACATTTTAAACAAAGAAAAAGTTGAAAAATTAATAGAAGCTCTTAAAAAAGACTTTGATTACATACTAATAGATTCACCTGCGGGAATCGAAAGCGGTTTTGAACATTCAATTTATCTTGCCGACAGGGCTTTAATAATCACAACTCCGGAAATTTCATCCGTAAGAGACGCCGACAGGGTTATAGGAATAATTGATGCAAAAAGTAAAAAAGCACAAAATGGTGAAGAAGTCCAAAAACACATAATCATCAACAGAATAAAACCTGAACTTGTGGAAAAAGAAGAAATGCTCTCAATTGACGACGTTTTGCATATTTTGGCACTTCCATTAATCGGCATAGTGCCCGATGATGAAGATATAATCAGATCCACCAATTTAGGCGAACCTGTTGCACTTAATGAAAAATCGCTTGTCGGTGAAGCTTTTAGAAGAATTGCAAGAAGAATTGAAGGTGAAGATGTGGAATATTTGGATTTAAAATCAAAAAAAGGATTTTTAGGTAAATTAAAAGGACTGTTCAAATGAGTTTTTTTGACATATTTAAAAAGAAAAAATCAAAAGAAGTTGCCAAAGACAGACTAATGATGATGTTGGCATATGAAAGGGCGAATACCAAAATAGACAACTTAGATGAAATGAAAAAAGATTTAATAAATGTAGTTAAAAAATATTTAAACGTAAAAGATGTAAATATAAAATCAAATTCCAATCAAGATATTGAAACTCTGGAAGTTGAAATAATTCTAAACAAATGAAAAAACAACGTAAAAAAAAGAGTAAAAAACCTTCTCTTAACCTAAAATATATAATTTATATTCTTTTACTGATTATTTTTTCATTAAGCGCTTTTATTGTCGGCATTATATATACTCAAAAAAATTATGAAAAAGAGCTTCAAAAGAAACAGTCCAGTATAGAACTGCTCGAAGAAAAAATTAAAAAACTTCAAAAAGAAAACATCAAAACTAAAATTCCCAAATATGAACACGTCGTAGTGCCTTCTGAAATAATAGATTTTAAAAAATCTAAAAAAAACACAACAAAACATATAGCTACCGCAACCGAAAAAAATAAAAAAACAAAGCTTTCAAAATCTAAACCCAAACTTGTGATTATTATTGATGATGTAGCATTTAAAGCCCAGATAAAAAAATTAAAAGCAATTCCTTACAAAATCACTCCGTCTTTTTTCCCTCCTACAAAAAGACATCCGTATACGACAGTTTATGCAAAAGAGTTTTCACATTATATGGTACACGTACCCATGCAGGCCATACATTTTCCAAAACCTGAACCACAAACCTTAAATGTTGGAGATTCATATCAGACAATATTAAACAGAATAAAAGAAATAAAAAAAGAATTCCCCAAAGCCAAATTTATAAACAACCATACGGGAAGCAAGTTTACTTCGGATAAAAAATCAATGGAAAAACTGTTTAAAGCTTTAAAAACTGAAAATTTAGGATTTGTAGATTCTAAAACCACTCCGTATTCAAAAGCAAAAGAAGCTAAAAAAATGTATAACATTCCTCTATATTCAAGAAATATTTTTTTAGACAACGAAGAAAATGCCGAATATATACGAAAACAACTGAAAAAAGCAGTCAAAATTGCAAAAAGAAGAGGTTACGCCATTGCCATAGGTCACCCGCATACAGTTACTCTTGAAACACTTAAAAACTCATCTGACATATTAAAAGATATAGAAGTAGTTTATATTGATAAACTGATGGAAAACTAAAAATGGAAAACGGGAAATTAAAATATGAAGATTTTATTTTATATTATAAAGGCAATATTGAATTATTAAACAGACCCAAAATCGCAATAGTCGGAAGCAGACGGGCGAGTAAATACGCAAGGGAAACTACAAAAATTCTGGCAAAAAGACTCTCAAAAAAATACACAATTGTAAGCGGGGAAGCACTAGGAATAGATAAAGCGGCACATGAGGGAGCATTTCCAAACACTATATTCGTTTCTCCCTCCTCCCTTGATATTATATACCCAAAATCAAATAAAACCTTAATTGAAAATATTTATAAAAACGCTTTGGCAATCAGTGAGTATGAAAAAAATTTCGCACCTTTTAAACACACTTTTTTACAGCGCAACAGAATAATCGTCAAAATCAGCGAGTTTGTAATAATTTCCGAAGCAAACGTTAAAAGCGGGAGTATGAGAAGCTTCGAATGGGCTAAAGAATTCGGGAAAAAAGTATATGTCCTGCCGCACAGAATAAACGAAAGCTCGGGCACCAGATATCTAGCAAGGGAAAAACTTGCAGAAGTTATATGGGATATAGACGAATTTTGCAAAAATTTAGGAATAGAAGAAAAAAACAACGTTTTAACACTTAATGAAGCTTTGCAAAAATACGGCTCAAGTTTGTATGAAATGGAACTTGAAGGTAAAATTGAAATAAAAAACGGGAAAGTTTTTTTTAATTGAGAATGGAGAATTGAGAATTGAAAAAAAAATTAATTCATCCTTTTAAGCCTATTATTTTTGAAACAAGTAAAATATTAATACTTGGTACTTTTCCCTCAATTAAATCGTTTGAAAATGAGTTTTATTACTCGCATCCGAGAAATCAGTTTTGGAATATACTCGCAATTGTTTTTAACGACAAAAAACCAGAAAGCATTGAAGAAAAAATTAATTTTTTAAAAAAACACAAAATCGCCCTTTGGGATGCGGTATGCGAATGTACAAGAAAACAAGGCAATTCAAGGGATGACAACCTCGAAATCATAAAACCCTGTGACATTGAAAATGTTTTAAAAAAATATCCGAATATTAAAAAAGTTGCGGTTACATCCAGAACCGCCGAAAAAGTCATTAAAAAACATTATAAAAACTCTCCATTCTCGATTCTCAATTCTCCATTATACCTTCCTAGTCCAAGCCCTCTGAATGCAAGAATGAAAATTCAAAAAAAGGCCGAAAAATGGAAAGAATTATTGGAATTGACGTAGGATTAAAAAGAATAGGCATAGCTTTTTCAAACGGAAGCGTAGTAGTACCTCTTCCCGCAGTAATCAGAAAAAACAGAAACCAGGCAGCCAATGAAATTATGCAAAAAATAAACGAATACAAAGCCGATACATTGGTTGTGGGTCTGCCTATGACAAATGAAGAAATGCAAAGAAGAATAAAACATTTCGTTTCACTGCTAAATTTTCCCGGCAAAACTGTATTTGTAGACGAAAGTTATACAAGCGCTGAAGTTGAAGAGGAAATCAAAGGAAAAATAAAGTACAAAAGAGACGGAAGAATCGACTCTCTCGTGGCTAAAAAACTAATCGAAAATTATCTTTTTAAAAATTAACCTTTTTAATTTTCCGCATTGTCTTTTAAATGGACAATATTATAGGCATATCCGTAAACACCTGCGCTATATAAAAATAAAATAAACAATAAGACAAATCCGACCAAAATGAACATACCCAACACAGATAAAATTAAAGCACTCGGGAAGACCATCATCCAGATAAATACCAATATCATATATTTTGCGTTAAATGTTTTTTTCCAAAATTTAGGATTGAAAAATAAAAACATTTTTTTAAAAGCATCCGTAAAATTATCGCACATATAAGCTTCACCCACTATAGCAGGATATATATAAAAAGCAATAATTAATAAAACAACATCAATAATTATCAGAATAACAGCCAGTGAAGATATATGCCCGGTATAATACATAGCTTCAATTTCATTACCGGCTAAAGCCCCTAAAACACCTATAATCGCAAATATTAATATAAAAACAATCAAACTGCCTAAATATACACCTACTGCCATAAAAATATTATCAAATAAAAACGATTTAAAGGTTGTGTTTTTAGAGATATCAACCATTTCACTTTCACTGTTGCAATTCACAATTTTTTTAGCAAAAAAAGCACCTATTGAGATAATTAAAAACCCTTCCATCAATGTAAACACAAAACCTAAATAAGGTATCATAGACAATAAAATCAATCCAAACAAAACACCTATAACACCAAAACTCACCCCCAGATTGTTTTTAAAAAACACCCATGCCAAATACAACGCTGAATCATTACTTTCTTTCATCCATTCTCCTTTTAATTTTTGATTAATGTTGTATTTAACATTATATCATAGTTTTTGATTTTTTTAAACTTTTATAAAAAATATTTATAAATTCACTTTTTTCAGCTAAAAATCCTGTTAGCGTTTCAACTTCTGTAGGATAATTATTTTCAAAATCTATCTGCATAGACATTTTACTCTCATAGGGAATATTTAGAGCCTGTTTGATAACTTTTTCTTTTTCGTTTTTTAAATCTATTCCAAACTCTTTTGCAATTTTTATCACTTCATCCAAAAATTTTTCAACCTCGTCTCTTTTTTGTTCCATTATCCAGCCTGTTGGTTTCATATAATAACTCTGAAGGGTTGCAAAAGTAGATATAAAAAGATATTTTTTCCATATATCTTCATCAATGTTTTTTGAAAATTTAACTTTTAGGTCACATCCGTTAAACACTTCCCTTATTTTTTCATTATCTTCCACACACAAATAAAAAAGCGGTGTTTTTTTATGAATTACTCCGGACGATTTTTTATTTGAAAGTATATAGATACACGCTTTTAATGTTTTGGCATTTAATTTTTTAAACTTTTCAAAATGAGCCACACCATTCAAAATCGGAACTATTACACTGTTTTCATTTACATACGGTTTAATTTTTTCTATTACCTCATCTAAATGATAATATTTGGTAGTTACAAAAACAACATCATAAACACCCTTTAAATCCAAATTCGGATAAACCGTAAATTCTTTATCAACATCAATAATTTTAAGTCCGTTTTGCTTAACCACTTTTTCGGTTTGAGGTGTCAGCATTAAACTTACATCTTTTTTGCATTCTAACAGTTTTCCGGCAAGATATCCCCCCACTCCTCCTGCCCCAACTATTAAAATTCTCATTTGTTTTTCCTTTTTTCTATAATTTTATTTGCAATTATCGCACCCCACGCAATTCCCAAAAAAAGCAAAATTAAAAAAATCTCCCCCACTAAATCTTCAAAATCAATCATTTTCACCTTCTTTCACCCTTTTTCACCTTTTTAAAATCACTCCGCATTCCGCATGATTCGTATATGGAAACTGGTCAAAAAAGGCAAATGCTTCAATTGTCCTGCCTTTTGTTAGAGTTTTCAAATCTCTTTTTAAAGTTTCAGGATTACATGATATATATATTATATTGTCAAACTCATTGACAAATTCTCTGGACTTATCATCAAGTCCCGCTCTTGGGGGGTCTATCAGCACATTTTTTAAATCGTATTTTGTAATCAAAGGAGATTTTTCTTTGTATAGTTTCGAGAATTCAGCGGCACTCATAGCAAGAAAAGTAATATTGTCTCTTTTATTAATTTCGGCATTAAAAGTTGCCGCTTCAATGGATTCTTTGCTAATTTCAGTGGCTATTACTTTATTAAACCTTTCACTAAGAGGAATGGTAAAGTTACCGTTGCCGCAATACAGTTCAACCAAATCGCCTTTTAAATCGGCGCTGTTTTTCATAGCCCATTCAATCATTTTTTCATTCATTTGTCTGTTTGGCTGTGAAAAAGTGTTTTCTATTATTTTGTATTTATATGTTTTTGAACCAATATTAAGCTCTTCGATTAAATAATTTTTGTCAAAAACATATTTTCTTCCTTTTTTTCTGACGATAAAATCGGCATTTTTAAATTTTTCTTTTAATTTTTTAATATCTTCTGCAATGCTTTCATCCACTTTTTTATGATATATAAGCGTAATGATTAGCTCACCTTTAGAATTGCTTAAAAAATCAATCTCATACAGTTTAAATCTAAGATTGTCATTTTTTTCAATTTCTTTTAAAAGAGGCGTCATAACTTCATATATTGCTTTATCCACAATTTTACACTCTTCTATAGGAATAACTCCTCTTCCCTCTTCCTTTCTTTTTCTCATGGCATAAAAGCTTTTATCGCCATCATGCCAAACCCTAAACTCCGCTCTTGCCCTAAAATGCTCATCACTTCCGTAAACCATCTCAATTTCAGGCATTTCGAATTCACCAAACATCTCTTTTAATATTTCACTTTTCATTTTTAACTGCTCTTCGTAGGGCATTTCCCATAAAACACAGCTGCCGCATTTTCCAAAACTTTTACAAGTCATTTTACTCCTTTATTTATATCTTCACAACTTTCCTATTTAAAACTCTGCACCAGTCCCATAACAATCAGATTCCATCCGTCAACCAACACAAACACAAGGATTTTAAAAGGCAGTGAAATCATCACCGGCGGCAGCATCATCATCCCCAAACTCATAAGAATAGAACTTACCACCATATCTATAATCAAAAACGGTAAAAATATCAAAAAACCTATTTCAAACGCCGTTTTCAATTCACTGAGCATAAAAGCGGGTATCAAAATGCTTAAAGGCACATCGTCTATTGTTTTTGGATTTGGCAAATGTCTAATCCTAAAAAATAGAGCCAAATCTTTTTCCCTTGTGTTTTTTATCATAAATTTTTTAAACGGTTTTACGGCTTTATTAAACGCTTCATCATATCCTATTTTTTCTTCCATATAAGGTTTGATTCCATTATTGTAGGCCTGTTTTGCATATGGCTCCATTATAAAAAATGTAAGCACAAGCGCCAAAGAGACAAGAAGCGTAGTTGGTGGAGACTGAGGTGTACCCAAAGCCTGACGTAAAAAGCCAAATACTACCAATAGTCTTACAAAAGATGTCATTACCAAAATTATGCTAGGGGCTAATACCAACAGTGTTAACAATATTGTTACATTTAAAACACTTACAAGCTGCTTTGGTGTTTCAGGTGCTGATAACGACAGATTAACGGTTGGAATCTGAGGTGCCGCAATAATTAAAACAGGAATCAGAATTAATAAAAGTTTTTTCATTTAATTCCTATTTTTTGGTATTGTCAAGAACGGATTTAACAACTTTGTTTTGATATTTTTTCTTTTTTGCAAAAAACCATATTTCAACCCTTCTGTTTTTAGCCCTTCCCTCAGGCGTTGCATTTGATGCAACCGGATGATACTCCCCGTATGCCGCGGCACTGAGCTGTTTAGGGCTTACACCATCTTTTATTAATATTTTAAGTACGCTAATTGCTCTTGCGGCACTAAGCTCCCAATTGTCCGCATAAGGCGATATAGTTGGCGGCGGCTGGTTGTCGGTAAACCCTTTAATTTGTATTTCAACATTTTTTGGCAAATACTCTTTTATTATAAGTGCAATCCTTTTCAAAAACAAAAGTGAATCTTCATCACTTATTTGTGCACTTCCGGGTTTAAAAGTAATATCAGCTGGAAGTCTTATAAAAAAGCCCTCTTCCCCCTCTTCCATAACAATTGCAGGTCCTTTACCACCAGCGGTAAACTCTCTAAACTCTGCAATTGCTTGAGAAAGTTTATTAACCGTTTGAGCAGTTTCGTCTGTTTTTTCAATAGGAGTTGCTTTTTGAATTCTGTTACGGCTCACTTCCGTTTGAGTCCCACCCTCAAGTACGCTAAGCGCTCCCGCAAGTGAACCTATGGCTTCTTTTACTTTTTTTGCATCCATAGTGGACATTGAAAGAAGCAAAACGAAAAAGCATAAAAGAAGACTCATCAAATCCCCGAATGTAGCCAACCATTCGGGCATACATTCAGGACATTCGCATTTACATTTTTTTTTAGCCATAAACTTTCCTATTCAAATTGTGACTTTCTTTCAGCCGGCGGTAAGAAACTCAACAGTTTTGCTTCTAATGTCCTAGGATTATCCCCGGCCTGAATTGACATAATTCCTTCTATTATCATGGTTTTTGCAAGAATCTCATCATCATTTCTTAGACCCAATTTATTTGCTATAGGACCTCCGAAAATATTACCGATCATCGCACCGTAAAGAGTAGTCAACAACGCAACTGCCATCGCGGGACCGATCGCTGAAGGGTCAGACATGTTAAGAAGCATCGCAACAAGTCCGACAAGGGTTCCAATCATCCCGAACGCCCCGGCAAGTCCCGCCCAGTTACCGAAAATAGCGGCCATTTTTTTATGTCTCGCATCCATCTGTTCAAGGTCGATTTCCAAAAGCTCCCTGATTGTATCCGGCTCGTTTCCGTCGACCGCCATGGAAAGACCTTTTTTCAAAAACTCATCTTCCTCATTAGCGGCAGCTTGTTCTAAAGACAAAATACCGTCCCTTCTTGCCTGAGTGGCGTAATCAACAAGTTTTTTGATCAGTTCTTCATAATTTGGTTGATAAGAAGGCTTGATAGCAAGCATAAAAACTTTTGCAAATTTTGTCATCATTTCCATTTTATTGGAAATGAAAAGAGCCATTAAAGACCCTAGCACAACGATTAATATCGACTGACCGTCAATATACGGACCGATACCGACCCCCATTGCCATTGCGGCAATAATTAAACCGAGCGCACCTACCAGCCCGATAACAGTTGCTAAATCCATTAAAATAGCCTTTTTTGCTATAATTATAACAAAAAAAGGAAAAATGTATGCTTCAAATTATAATTTTAGCCGCAGGTAAAGGCACCAGAATGAAATCCCCCTTGGCAAAAGTTCTTCATAAAATTTGCGGTAAAAGTATGATTGAATACATTATTGAAGAATCTTTAAAACTAACCTCAACCATAGACATAGTATTAAACCACCAGTTTGAAAAAGTTTGTGAAACCGTTAAAAATTATCCGGCAAATATAATCAAACAGGATTTGGAAAATTTCCCGGGAACGGGCGGAGCGTTAAAAGAAGTACCTATTAAAGGCGATAAAGTTTTAATATTAAACGGGGATATGCCTTTAATAAAAGCTGACGAACTGTCCAAATTTCAAGAAATTGAAGCAGATATTGTAATGAGTGTAATGAAACTTGATAATCCGGACGGATACGGTAGGGTCGTAATTGAAAACGGCAACGTTAAAAAAATTGTCGAACAAAAAGACGCAAATGAAAAAGAACTTAAAATTCCTTTCGTTAACGCAGGAGTGTATTTGTTTAAAAAAGAGGTTTTAAACAAATACCTTCCGAAACTTTCCAACAATAATTCCCAAAATGAATATTACCTCACAGACATTATCGAAATGGCTGAAAAAGACGGCTTAACAATAAAAGCGGTAGAAGTCGACGAAGAAAATTTTAAAGGTGTAAATTCAAAAAAAGATTTAGCACACGCAGAAGAAATAATGTGTAAAAGAATAAAAGACTTTTGGATGAAAAACGGTGTAATTATGCACTTACCTGATACTATTTACATTGACGCTTATTCTAGCTTTGAAGGGGAATGCGAAATAGGAAACGGATGCGTTATTAAAAAATCGGTTATAATTGAAAGCGAAATAAGACCTTTAAGCGTCGTTGAAGAAGCGGTAATCAAAAACAGCGGCATAGGTCCAATGGCAAGAATCAGACCTAAAAGCGAACTTAAAAACACACATATAGGAAATTTCGTTGAAGTTAAGGCTTCAAAATTAAACGGCATAAAAGCCGGACATTTAAGTTATCTGGGTGACAGTGAAATTGATGAAGGCACAAATGTAGGTGCCGGGACAATCACGTGCAATTACGACGGCAAGGCCAAATACAAAACAAAAATAGGCAAAAACGTATTTATAGGAAGCGATACACAGCTAATCGCACCGGTTACTATTGAAGACGATGTAATGATAGCAGCCGGAAGCACGGTAAATAAAGATGTCAAAAAAGGCTCTCTTGCAATTAGCAGGGCACCACTTAAAATCATTAAAAATTTTTATTATAAATTTTTCGGAAAAGAAACAATTGATTAATTAACAAATACTAAAGGATTATGATGGATGCAATAATTAACTTTTTTAAAAACATGTCTTTAAAACAAAAACTGTATCAAAATGCTTTTTGGGGAAGTTTTTACATATTTCTAATCAGCATAGTTTCCATTTATTTTTTTAAACAAATCGAATATTCATTAGAGTCCAATAATATTACAAAAATTTCTCAGGAAATTTCATACGCTGTTAATTTTTTAATTATATTAACCGTAATAACAATTATTATTATGGTTATATTTGCCGTTTTTTTTAATAAACTGATATCAGAACCTATTATAAAACTAAAAAAAGGATTAATGCAAATAACAAAAGAAAAAAATTTAAATAATGAAATAAAAATCAACACAAAAGAAGAAATAGGAAATATTGCTCAAGATATTAATTTACTCATAAAAGCCATAAAAACATCTCTTAAAGAAATCATTTCAGAAATTAATACAACCAACCCTCTGATTAATATTATCGAAAATGATTCTGTCCAATTATCTGAAAAAATAAAAATTCAAACACAAAAAACAGAAAAAATATATCAAATTGCAAAAAAATTGCAAGAAAGCCTAAATACAATTGAACAATATATAACATCTACTACAAATGATTCAAAAAATGTTATGAATGTGCTAAAAACTTTTGAAGAACAATTAAAAAAAACTGTAAATTTAATCTTTACCAAAATGGAAGAAGAACAAGATTTAGCTTCTCAAGCAAAAGAATTAAAATTAAATTCCGAAGGATCAAAAGAGGTATTAAAAATTATAAAAGAAATATCCGATCAAACCGAACTACTGGCATTAAATGCAGCCATAGAAGCGGCTAGAGCCGGTGAAGTCGGCAGAGGTTTCGCCGTAGTTGCAGATGAAATTAGAAATTTAGCCGAAAAAACAAGAAAAAGTTTATTTGAAATAGAAACAATAGTAAATTCTATTTCCCAAGGTTTAAACAATATTTCCGAAAATATTATTGAAAACTCCGAAAAAATGCAATATACAGTGAAAATGACAGATGATTTAATCGTTAATATTAACGATATTTCAAAAAAAATGAATCATACAGTAACAGAAGCCGATACAACAGCCGAACAAATTTTAGAAATTTCAAAAGAGAGTGAAACTTTAATGAACCTAAGTGATGATATATTAAAAATATCCAAAGAGAATTTAACCTTTGCCCAAAAAACTAAACAAACTGTTATTTTAACCATAAATTCATTTAAAAAAATCATAAAAAACATAACTAGATTTAAAGTTGAATAAGGGATATTATGAATATATTAATCGGCGTAACGGGCAGCATTGCGATATATAAAACATGTGAGTTAATAAGGCTTTTTATAAAAAGAGGAGATAACGTCCGCGTAGTGATGACACAGGCGGCAACTAAATTCATTTCACCCCTGACTTTTGAAACACTAACCCGCCAAAAAGTTCTGATCGAACAAAACGAAGACTGGTCAAGTGAATTAAATCATATCGATTATGCAAAATGGGCTGATATTTTTATAATTGCCCCCGCCACCGCAAATACAGTAAATAAAGCGGCAAACGGAATTGCCGATAATCTTTTGCTTCAGACATATCTAGCATGCCCCGCCCCAACCCTTTTCGCACCTGCGGCAAATACCAATATGTATATGCACAAAACTACACAGGAGAGCTTTAAAAAACTTCTTATAATAGAAGCAAACGCCGGACTTTTGGCATGCGGGGATGAAGGAATCGGCAAAATGGCCGAACCCGGTGAAATATTTTTAAAGGCTTTAAGGGAAATTAATAAAGATGAATTTTGGACAGGCAAAAATGTCGTAATCACGGCGGGAGGAAGCATAGAAAAAATTGACGACGTAAGGTTTGTGAGCAACTTTTCAAGCGGTAAAATGGGTGAAGCCCTTGCAAAAGCTTTCTATATAAAAGGGGCAAACGTAGTTTTAATCTCCAGCAAAGACCACAACCTTACCAAAGAAATAAAACAGGTAAAAGTAATGAGTGCACAGGAATATCATAAAGCCATTTTAAACGAAACCCCCGATTATCTGATAATGGCCGCCGCCATTGCTGATTTTAAACCAAAATACACACCCGGCAAACTTAAAAAAGATACACTCGGTGATAAAATGATACTTGAAATGGAAAAAAACACAGATATTTTAGAAGCCTTAAAAAACAAACCTTACAAAAAAATCGGCTTTAAAGCCGAAAGGGATGAAAAAAACGCTTTTGAATACGCAAAAAACACACTTAAAAAGAAAAATCTCGACGCAATATGTCTAAATCTTCTTACTAAAAACGATTTTGGAAGTGACGAAAACGAAATTATTTTTATAACCGAAAAAAAAACCACAACTTTTCCTCAGGACTCAAAAGAAAATATCGCATTAAAGCTTGCTGATGCCATTAAACGTATCTAAACTCGGAAAGGTTTTAAAAACCTTAAACAGACTAGAAAGCATTAAAGAATTTAATGCCACCCTACCTGTTAAAATCGAAGTACAAAAGCAGATAAATCCGATAAGATATTTAATCAAACTCGGAAACAGGGAGGTTGAAACAAAAAGCAGCATTCCCCTTGAAGTCGGAAAAAAATATTTTGCAGAAATAAAAGAAATAAAATCAAAACTCCAAATAAGCAATTTAAAAGAAATTCCGGAAATTTTAACACTTCTTGACAAAATAAAATTTATGAATGAAAAAAACAAAACTTTAAAACTTCACACTTTTTCAAAAGAGGAAATACTGCAGCATCTTGCCAATTCAAATAATAAAACTGAATTCATATTTTTCACCAATATTCTAATGGCTTTTCACCAAAAAATTTTTCATTTAATCATAAATGAAAAGAAAAAAGCGCTTATGCAGTATAAATATTCTAAAAACAAGGTAAAATTTTATGCGGTTTTTAATCATTTGGGTGAATTGGATGGTGAAATTACAACGGGCACCTTAACCGTTTATTCACCTTATAATGCTACATTACAATTGATTGAATTATATAAAGACGAGATTGATATGGAAGTTTTTTTATACAAAAAAGAAGCAAAACCGATATATGTTTTTGCTGAAAATTTAATTAATTTAAAGGTATGAAATGCATTTAGCCATTATAATGGACGGTAACGGAAGATGGGCAAAAAAAAGAGGTCTTAAAAGAATAGATGGTCATAAAAAAGGTGCCGAAACCGTTAGAAAAATTACACAATACTGTGCCAAAAACGAAGAAATATCAATTTTAACCCTTTATGCATTTTCTACCGAGAACTGGAAAAGACCGAAAATGGAAGTGGAATTTTTGATGAAACTTTTGGATAGTTACCTTGAAAAAGAACTTGACACATATATAAAAAACGGAATTAAATTCGAAACAATAGGTGATATTTCAAAATTTACGGACAAACTTAAAAAAAGAATTGAAATCACAAAAGAAAAAACAAAAAACAATAAAAAACTGACTCAGGTATTAGCCCTGAACTACGGAAGTAAAAACGAAATTACAAGAGCCGTTAAAAAAATTGTCGAAAAAAATGAAGAAATAACCGAAGAAAATATACAAAACAACCTTGATATAAGCAGGGATGTTGATCTTTTAATAAGAACAAGCGGTGAAATAAGACTCAGTAATTTTCTGCTTTGGCAATGCGCTTATGCCGAAATGTTTTTTACAAATACCCTTTGGCCGGATTTTACTCCCGAAGAACTTGATAAAATTATAAAATTGTTTCATTTAAGAGAAAGAAGGTTCGGGGGGATATAAAAAAGTGAAAAGTGAAAAGTGAAAAATTAAAATCCGATATATTTAATTTTAAAAACCTTAATAACAAATATAGCAATTTTACTTTAAGCTTAATAAATAAGGAGAAATAAAAATGGAAATATTTTTTATATTTATTTTAGGTTTATGCATAGGAAGTTTTTTAAATGTTGTTATTTACAGGGTTCCTAAACAAAAAAGTATTATTACTCCGCCTAGCAGCTGTCCCGTATGCAGGGAAAAAATTAAACCGTGGCACAATATCCCTGTTATCAGCTGGCTAATACTCAAAGGCAGATGTGCAAATTGCGGGGAAAAAATATCCGTAAGATATCCTGTAATTGAATTATTAACCGGCATAATCGCAATAATTGTTTATAAAAAAACCGGATTAGATATCTATTTTATCACCAATTTCGGAGTTTTTGCAACACTTCTGGCTTTAAGTATGATAGATTTCGATTATAAAGCTGTACCTGATTCTTTAAATCTGTTGGCACTGACACTGGCTTTTTTTACAAATAACAATATTATCGATAATTTTACGAACGCATTAATTTTAATGGGCGGTATGAGCATCATTAGATATTACGTGTCTTATTTTATAAAAAGAGAAGCGATGGGTGAAGGAGATATAATAGTCGGTGGCACAATGGGAGCACTTTTAGGAATAAAACTTGCATTAATAGCACTTTTTATAGGTTCGGCACTTGCAATATTTCCATCTATTTTTAACAGAATAAAAAACAATGACGTCGAACTTCCGTTTATTCCTTTTCTGGCGTTAGGTACGTTTATTGTATGGATATTTAATGATTATTTTACAATACTCTGGAGCAATATATATGGATAGACTGTCAAAGTATCTTATTTTCAGTTTCTGGCCTATATTTATAACAATTTTTCTGGTACTTTTTTTAATTACGTCAATCATAATAATTATATCCATTTCAAACATTACCTCCAGTATTCACATCACATTCGGTGAACTTTTTAAAATGTATTTACTCTCACTTCCAAAAGTATTATTCATAACCCTTTCAATTTCTTTTTTTATTTCCACTGTTTCGTTATTTGCAAAACACAGCGAAACACAAGAACTTATTGCCTTATTTTCATCAGGCGTAAAACCACTTGCATTATTAAAGCCGTTTTTACTTCTTTCGTTTTTTTTAACATTAATTAATTTGATTATTTTATTTATTTCTATTCCATATGCAAAAACAGCATTTATAAATTTTAAAAATAAAAAGCAGCAGGTTGCAAAATTCAATTTTCAAACCTCACAGGTATCCCAAAGATTCGGTGAATGGAACATATTCATAACATCGAAAAAAAATCAATCATATGAAAACATCATTTTATATAATAATAAAAAAAACCAGCTAATACTGGCTAAAAATGCAAAACTGAAAAATAAAAATTCATATTTAAACTTCGAACTTCAAAAAGGCAACATATATTCCTTTGATAAAAATATAACTATTAATTTTACAAAAATGCATATAAACCAGCAAATACCCCGAAGCAGTTATTCGATTTTCAATTTCACCAAATATTTCAAAAACTTCAAAAAACTTTTTGCTTTTTATCTTCCTTTTGCACTTATGCCTTTAAGTTTAATTTTTTTTATACCGCCTATTTCTTTTTTTCATCCACGAATTCATAAAAACAGATCTTTAATTTATGCAATACTTCTTATTGTAATTTATTTAACAGTTACCAAACTCTCATCATCTTTAACGGTTAATTTTTTTATTTGTATTGCATTTATAATTATCGGATATATTTTCTTTAAAAGGAAAACACAATTTTAAAAGCAATAATCAGTTACGACGGCAGTAAATTTTACGGTATGCAAAAACAGCCGGATAAAATAACCGTACAAGGCACACTTGAAAAAGCACTTGAAAAACTAAATATTTATTCGGAAGTTTTACATGCAGGAAGAACCGACAGAGGAGTTCATGCACTAAACCAGGTAATCAGTTTCAAAACTCCGTCTTTTTGGAATAAGGAAAAACTATTAAAAGAACTAAATAAAATTCTGCATCCAAATATACATATCAAAAAAATTTATAATGTTAATGATAATTTCAATCCAAGATTCGATGCAAAAAAAAGAAGTTACAGATATATTTTAAATCCGGATTTTACTCCGTTTAACGCAGATTATACGACATATTATCCAAACAAAACAGATTTAAAACTTATTAAAAGAGCATTAAAATTATTAGAAGGACAGCATGATTTTGAATATTTTGCAAAAACAGGTAGTAATGTAAACAACTACATCAGAACTATATACAAAACCAATGCTTATACATACAAAAATCTCACTATCATAAAAATCGAAGGAAACGGATTTTTAAGAGGACAGATAAGGATTATTGTAGATTTTATTTTAAAAATAAACGAAAGCCAATTAAGTATAGAAGATTTAAAAAAGCAACTTTCAAAAGAAAAACTCATATCAAAACATTTAGCACCGCCAAACGGACTTTATCTTGAAAGAATATGGTATTAGTTTTTTAAAATTCAATGGTATAACCTAAAAATATTCTTTTTCTAAATATTATAATGTATATTTTTTTTCAATTAATATGATTAAATTATTATGAACCCTGAATGGTGACAGACACTTTATTGTGGATATTGGTTGCGGGGGCAGGATTTGAACCTGCGACCTTCGGGTTATGAGCCCGACGAGCTACCAGGCTGCTCTACCCCGCGTCAAAGTGGCTGGGCTGGGAGGATTCGAACCTCCGAATGACGGAGTCAAAGTCCGCTGCCTTACCGCTTGGCGACAGCCCATCGCTTGATGGTGATGAAATTGTATAAAAAATATTTTTTAATGTCAAGAGTTTCTTCGCATTTTAGGTAAAATTTTAAAAAATTCAAGGAGAAAAATTGGATATCAATAAAACCATAAAAGACCTTGAAAAAAACGGATACACAAATATATTTATCTGGAAAGATCAAAAAGGCACATATTACGACTGGCATAATCATCCTTATGAAGAAATAAGAATAATGATAAAAGGTGAAATGATAATTAACACTAAAAACAATACATATCATTTAAAAGCCGGTGATACATTAAAAGTCCCGGCAGGTGAAATTCATAATGCACAAATTTTAGAAGATTGTGAATATATATGCGGTAGTAAAATATGATATAATTATATTAAGGCATACCGAGAGAGTGCTGGGAAACCAGAGGAAAGTCCGGGCTGCAGCAAGGCAGGGGTCAGTCTAACGGACTGCCGCCGAAAGGCGAGGGAAAGTGCCACAGAAAACAAACCGCCGATGTCCGACCACTATATAAAAAAGTTACTAATATAGACTAGTAACCATTAATAGTGGTCGGAACAGGTAAGGGTGAAAAGGTGAGGTAAGAGCTCACCGGGAATATGGTGACATATTCCGTCATGGTAAACCCACCCCGCAGCAAGAAGGGACGGTAAAGCCTTGCAACACTACCCTTCGCATGAGCGGCACCGCAAGGTGTGCGCCTAGATAAATACTCTCAAAAACAGAACCCGGCTTACAGGTATGCCTAAAATTCAATTTTTTTTAATTCTTTTTTTTCCACAATGTTAAACAACACCTTTTGCTTAAACAGCTGATGACAGTTTGGACATCTGGTGGAATATAAAGGAAAGAGTTTTTTGCAGTTTTGACATACGTATTCAAATTCCAAATCGGCAAAATCTTTTTTTAACTGCTTTAAAACTTCAATTTCAAACGGGGCTTTTTTTTCACATTTCACAAGATGCTTTGCAGCCAATATATTCATAAATCTATCTTCATAAGGTATATCGTTTCTATGCCAAAAAAGATCAATATATTCATATACTTCTTGTTCATTTATTTCATTATATGCTTTTTGCGGATTGGTTATAAAAATTTCTTTTAAATACTCCCTCTTTATAAAAGGGTATTTTTGATAAATATCCTCTATATTTTTAACTTCCTCACAAAAATCAATATCGCATTCATTTTTCTGAATCAGTTTAAAAAGTGCATATGCCTTTTCTTCCAAAAGCGGCATTTCAAGCTCTTCGAATATTTCCAAAACATTTACTATTTCATTTAAATTATCAAGTTTTTCATCAATTAAAATCAACAGTTTTAACGTATCGATATCCCTGGGTTTGCTAGAGAGTATCTGATAGGCCGTTTTTTTGGCTTTTTCCAAAAACCCAGCTTTGTAATACAAAGTTGCAATATGTCTTAAAATTTCCGTGCTTTTTATGTTTTTGCTAATCCACAGATAAATTTTAAGGGATTTTTCAAAATCACCCTCTTTTTCATACGCCTTTGCGAGCAGATAAAGAGCGTCAATCGAAGCTTCATCGAGTTTTAAATTTTCTATTTTGATATATTCGAAATCTTTTAAAAATTCTTCAAGTCTTTTTTCCCTTAAATATTCTCTGAATTTTCCAAGTCCTATGGTTACTAAAACACTGATAAGAACAATTACAAAAAACATTATAACGCTAAAAAGAGGATCTCTATAATCCATACTGCACCTTTGGGGTTTTATAAAATTTTACTATAATTTCGCTATGATAAAACCTGAATCAATCGAAAATTTAAAAAGTATCATCGATATTGTTGACGTTATTGGAAATTATCTCCAATTAAAAAAACAGGGAAGCAATTACATAGCACTTTGTCCTTTCCACAGCGAAAAAACTCCAAGTTTTGTCGTAAGTCCCGCTAAGCAGATTTATCATTGTTTCGGATGTGGTGCAAGCGGAGATGCGATTAAATTTGTCATGGAGATAGAAAAGCTCTCATACCCTGAAGCTATAGAAAAACTGGCAAACTTATACAATTTCAAACTCGAATACACCAAATCCGCAAACTTCATAAGAGCGGACGTTTTGGAAAAAGTAAACGCATTTTACATCCAGGAGCTTTATAAAAACCAGTTTGCATATAATTATTTAAAAGAAAGAGGAATAAAAGATTCCACAATCGAAAAATTCGCTTTAGGCTATGCTCCCGATACCCAAACGCAGTTTCGATACTTTAAAAACGCAAATTTAAACATCAAAGAGTTAAAAGACCTCGGCGTCCTTTCGGAAAACGGCGAATACCCAAGGTTGATTGAGAGAATAACATTTCCTATTTTTTCCGTAAGCGGCAAAATTATAGCCATGGGCGGAAGGACTATTACAAACCATCCCGCAAAATACATTAACTTTACAAACACTAAAATATTCAACAAATCAAAAACATTTTACGGGCTAAATTTTGCAAGAGAGCATATTTTAAGAAAAAAAGAAGCGATAATCGTAGAAGGCTATATGGATGTAATTATGCTTCATCAAGCGGGCTATAATACCGCAATAGCAACGCTAGGAACAGCTCTTACGCAGGACCACCTGCCGCAGCTGCAAAAATTAGGGGCAAAAATTTTTCTTTCATACGACAGCGACAGTGCGGGTATTAACGCCGCATTAAAGGCTTCCAAGCTGTTATTCAAATCTTTTTTTGAAGGCGGGGTTGTATTGTTTCCCGAAGGGCTTGACCCTGCAGACGTGGTTAAAAACGGAAACGATTTGGAAGAATATTTTAAAAATCCTATCCCATTTTTAGATTTTATCATTGATTATACAATTAAAAAATACGATATTAAAAACCCCGTTCAGAAAAAACAAGCCGTAGATGAACTGAAAGAATATATTTTTTCGCTTCCTGAAATTTTACAGGATAGTTTCGTAATAAAAGCGGCTCAGCTGCTTCAGATTTCACCAAAACTCTTGACTATTAGAAAATCTTACAACAATCCCCAACCCCCTCAAAACAAAAAAATAGAAATAGCGGAGGCTTCAATTATTAAAACGCTTTACGAAAATCCGCATATTATGGATGAAATTGTAGAGTATTTAAGTCCTGAAATGTTTAAAACACACGCTTATGAGCTTTCACTTGTCTATCAGGAAAAATTCGACGACCCTGCGCTTCTTGATATTGTCTTAAGGGAAGAGGTTTTGTGTCTTGATATGGAGTCATTAAAAAAACAGATAATAAAACTTTTGATACCATATTACCAAAACAAAGTATTAAAAATTAAAACATCAAACATTCCGACAGAAGAAAAAATGCATAAACTTAAAATTTTAAATTACAAAATTTTGCAGTTAAAAAAAGGAGAACTTGTTGAAAGCGATAGCACTCTTTAGCGGAGGTCTCGATTCTGCCCTCGCAATCAAACTGATACAGGATCAAAACATTGAAATAGAAGGCGTTTATATTGACACAGGGTTTGAGAGCAATAAAGAAAAAATTGAATATTTAAAAAAACTTGCCGATGAACTTGGAATAAAACTGACGGTTTTGGATATTAAAGAGCAGTATATCAATGAAATACTTTTCAATCCGGTATACGGTTACGGTAAAAACTTCAACCCCTGCATTGACTGTCATGCAAATATGATTAGGGTTGCAAAAGAGTATATGAAAAAAACGGATGCAAAATTTATAATAAGCGGGGAAGTTGTGGGGCAAAGACCCATGAGCCAAAGACTTCCCGCCTTAAATGCCGTTAACAAACTAGCAAATGCCGAAGGGCTGGTGTTAAGACCTCTTAGTGCCAAACTGCTTCCTCCTACTGTCCCCGAAACAAAAGGCTGGGTTGATAGGGAAAAACTTTTGGGAATTAGCGGCAGGGACAGAAAAACACAGCTCGAGCTTGCAAAAAAATACGGACTTGAAAATTTCGAATCTCCGGCGGGAGGATGTCTGCTAACTGATATAAATTTTTCAAAAAGATTAAAAGATTTTTCAAAAACCCTCAAGCTCACACCCGATGAAATAGATTTATTGAAAGTCGGAAGACATTTCAATATCGAAGGAAAAAAAATCATCATTTCAAGAAAAGCCGAAGAAAACTCCGTTTTAAAAGAATACCGAGGAGAGCTTTTTGACAAAATGTATCCAAAAGGATTTCCGGGACCGGTGGGACTTATAGAAAAAAACTCCCCTGAAAAAATCAAACAACTTGCCGCCGATATGATGGTAAGCTACACCAGGGAAAATGAGGGTGAAATTATCATCAAAGACAAAACATACAAAGGCGTAAAAAAAGACAAAAAAGAGTTTGCAAAATATATCGTTTAATTTATTTAAGTTTTATAAATCCTTTCTCAACCAAATAGTCATATATTTTACTTACTATTTCGCCGGCTGCGTACCCTCCGTGTCCCCCGTGTTCTATCAGTACTGTAACAACTACCTGAGGTTTTTTATAAGGACCAAACGTTGTAAGCCATGCGTGGGAGCGGTGAAAATATTTCAGCTCATCTTCCCTTTTTCTTTTTTTTACTTCCTGAGGGATTGAATATACCTGTGCCGTACCGGTCTTACCCGCAATTGTTACTTTAGTATTCAGATAACTTGTTGCCGTCCCGCCAGGGGCGTTACAAACCGCCCACATCCCTCTTCTTACAAGAGCTAAATATTTTTTTTGTTTTTTTGTCAAAACATCTTTCAAAACCGGTTTTGTCTTATTTGAATCAATCTGTTTTACAATATAGGGTTTTGGAAGTTTACCGCTTGCAATCAATGCTGTGTTTACCGCTACCTGAAGCGGAGTTGCTAAAAAGTATCCCTGCCCTATTACAGCATTAAGAGTTTCGCCTATAAACCACGGCTGATGATATTTTCTCACTTTCCATTTCTTATCCGGGATTAGTCCCTCTTTTTCATTAGGCAAATCTATTCCCGTTTTTTTACCAAATCCCATTTTCTTAAGGTTTGAGGCAATATAGTCTATCCCAAGCATTAAACCTATTTTGTAATAATATACATCGACACTTCTTTTAATCGCTTTTATCAAATCTACATAACCGTGTCCTTCCTCTTTCCAGTCTCTGAATTTTCTATTTCCTATTTCTAAATATCCTGGACAATATATCTTTTTCCATGGATTCCATTTTTTACTTGCAGCAGCTATTAAACCTTCTGCCGGTTTAACGGTAGACCCGGGCGGATAAATTCCACTTATAGGCTTATTCAATAAAGGATGGTATATATTATGAAGCAGATTATTCCATGTTTTATAATCTATTCCTTTTACAAAAAGATTGTTGTCATAGCTTGGATAACTTACAAGTGAGAGTATCTCCCCGTTTGTTCTCATCACAACAACAGCACCTTTTTTATTCTCTTTTTGCAATATTTCATATATCTTTTTTTGCAGCGCTGTATCAACAGTTAAAATCAGAGAATGGCTTACAGGTTTTTTAAACGAAATTTCTTTTAATATTTCGTTTTTCGCGTTTATTATAACCCTTTTTTCCCCCGCAGTACCTTGCAGTATATCGTCATAAAATTTTTCTATCCCTCTTTTTCCTGAAATTTGGGTTAATTCTATTGTTTTGTTTCTTTTTAAATCTTTTGCATTCGCTTTTGACACATATCCTAATATATTTGATAAAACCTCTTTATACGGATATTTCCTTAAATAACTCGGTTTTATGATTATATTTTCATTCAAACTTAAAAACGGCTGAATTTTGTATATCAAATCTTCTGAAACATATTTGATTATTACTATTGGTTTATGATTATAAGGAGAATTTTCTTTATTATATATTTCATATAACTTTGTTATATTAATATCACTTAAAGTGCTATTAATATCATTTAAAGATTCTAAAATTTCAGTTTTTTTTAAATGTGGTTTTAGTGCAATATCAAATCTCAATTCGTTATAAGCAAGCGGTTTATGGTTTCTGTCATATATCACACCTCTAACAGGGGACATTAAAATTGTTTTTTCTCTGTTTTTAAGCGACAACCTTAAATATTTTTCATTGGAGGCAATACTAAGATTATACATCCTAAAAAGCAAAACGGAATAAAACATAAAAATAATTACCAACACTATTTTAGTTCGCATTTAATTAACCTTAAAACTATTAAATCAAAACCTAAATTGTAAATTATATAAATAAACAACATTTGCAAATTTACATCTGTAGATAAATATAAAAATATTGCTAAAAAAATATATATAAACATAACCATAACCGTTTTCTGATAATGCAAATCAATAAAATATATAAATTTTGAAACGGCATACATCTTAAAAAACAGGTAAAACATAAACAATACATAAACATTCAGATTATGAAACAGTGAAAAAAAGATTATAAAAAATATACCTTCAAAAAAACCGTTACACAAAATAAAAACTCCGAAAAGCAAAGGAAAAAAAGGACTAAAACTACTAAACAGATTAATCAGATAAGCAAATATTACAATTATAAATATTTGATAAGAGCTATTTCGTTGCAATTTGGAAAAAATTTGCATTTTATGCAGTCCGCCCATATTTTTTTATCAGGTATTGCCTCTTTTTCAATTTCCATAAAACCTAGTTTTTCAAAAAACTCCTTTTTATATGTTAAAACCAAAACTTCTTTTAAACCCAATGTTTTGGCTTCTTCCAAAAGTGTACTAACCAACAGCTTTCCTATCCCCTTGTTCTGATAATCCTTATCCACGGCAAGTGATCTGATTTCTCCCAAAAAAGGGGAAAATATATGAAGTGCCCCAACTCCTACCGGTTTTTTATCGTCATAAACCACCGTATAAGACCTAATATTTGTAGCAACTTCATCATCATCTCTTTTTAATATAATTCCTTCTTTTACATACGGTTCAAGTACGCTTTGTATATCTATTATATCCCTTAAATCAGGTTTTTTGATATGTAAATTCATTAAGCTCCCCATAAAATTTCGTTGATTTTTCTTTTTACCTGCTCAATTCCCCTTTTTTTTATATTTGAAACAAAAAGCGCTTCCGGGTATTTTTGTTTTAACTTTGCAAGTTCACTTTGTTTTAATTTATCGATTTTTGTAAATATTGTGAGAAGCTGCTGGTCTTTTCTTTTAAATGAATTGATATATTCATCCACATTATTGTCAATGTCCAAATCAGGATGTCTTGCATCTCTTAAATGGATAAAAAGTTTAATGTTAAATCTTTTTTTTAAAAATTCATCAAGATTTTTGCCCCATTCTTTAAGCATCGATTTACTAACTTTTGCATACCCAAATCCCGGCAAATCCACCAAAACATATTTTTTACCTTCATCTTCCACCTCAAAAAAATTTATCAACCTTGTTTTCCCCGGAGTTTGAGATGTTTTTGCTATTTTTTGATTTGTAAAAGCGTTTAAAAAACTGCTTTTGCCTACATTACTTCTCCCAAGCAGTGCAACTTCAGTGAAATTCGGTTCAATCGCCTCGTTTATTGAAGGTGCGGATGTTATAAATTTCACTTTCATTCAGTAACCTTTATTATTATTTCTACAGGTTTACTACCGCCGCTAACCTCTGCGTTTTTAGTAAATCTGTTTAATACAATTTTTGAGCCCTTTACGCTTTCATTTGTTTGTAGTTTTACAATTTCGGCATTTCCGTTCAATATTATATTACCGTTATGCAACTGATAAGTTAACATATTACTATGTCCTTTGTATGTAATATTTTTATCCAACGAAATTATGAATTTAACATTTCCCAGCGCAATAAACTTAGTCGGTTTTTTATTTTTGTCAAAATATATAATCATTTCATCCGCCAAAATATTGTCTTTCCCTTTAGTAGCGTTAACATCGCCTTTAAAAACACTCTTCTTTTTTACAGTATCATAATGAAAATATTTACTTGTAACTTTTAACTCTTCAGCATTAAGTATAAAAAACAGTACAAAAATTAAAAAAGCTATTTTCCTCATTTGTCAACCTTTAAATAATATTTAATATTTGAAGCAGATAAATTTTTATTTTTATCAACAATAAAAAATTTCCCTTCCCCTTTAAAATTGTTTGCCGTCAATTTAAATTTTTCACCTTTTAAGATTTTTTTATTTTTATTATAAACCGCTTTTGAAGTAATTAATTCAAAATCATTATTTCTATAAAAAACATTATAACCTATTATATCATCGTTTTTTAATATATTTTTTTCGGCTCTGTATCTTTCTCCGCTTAGTAAATCACGTACATAAGTATCTTTTATTATATAAAAATTTTTTTTATAATAAATTAAAAATTTGAACTTACCCGTTTTTTCCAAAACCTTTGCATACATACGAAACTTGCCATCAATAATTTCTACATCCGGAATATTTATTTTTTTTATATCAGCGTGTTTTGCAGTTTTATTACCGTAAACAGAATAAACAGGATAAAAAATTATACCTATAATCATTAAAACAAATATTAATATTTTTACCATAATGCCAAAAATTTATCATAAAGTTTTTCTTCTTTGAGTAAAACCTCAATCATTTCCGCAACCGCTCCTTCACCTCCGTTTTTTTTCAAAGGAAAATTAACATAATCGTAAATATAAGGATTCGCATCATAAGGGGCGAATGATTTTTTTACCAGTTTCAGCATCGAAAGGTCATTCATATCATCCCCTATTACGGCAACTTCGGAATAACTTATATCAAGTTCTTTTATTATTTCATCCAAAACCTCTTTTTTATTTTTTACTCCCTGTTTTATAAAAGTTACATCAAGTTCTTTTGCGCGCTTTAAAACTATTTCAGATTCTCTTCCGGTAATTATTGCACTTTTTCTTCCAAGCCTGTTCCAGCTTTTTAACATTAAACCGTCTTTTATGTTAAACGCTTTTATTTCGTCTCCCGAATTGGTATAATAAATTTTACCGTCTGTCAATGTACCGTCTACATCAATTACTATCAATTCTATCATTTTAACCCCTCATTTTAATTTTAGCTCAAAGCTTAAAGCAAAATATATGTAATTTTAGTTTTAGGATTTAAGGTTTAAATTTTAGATATTTTATTTTATTTTCTAAATCCTAAATCCTCATTTTACATTTTAAATTTTCCATTTTACATTTTTATAAAATCCCCTTAGTCGAAGGTATACCGCTTTCCCTATAGGCAAGCGCTCTTCTTAAAGCAACTGCAAACGATTTAAATGCACTCTCAACAATATGATGTTTGTTTGTACCCCTTTTATAAATTATATGAGCCGCTATTTTAAAATTAAAAACCAATGATTTAAAAAACTCCTCTACAAGCTCCATATCAAAATCTTTAATCATCCCGTCTCTTGGCATTTCGTACACCAAATAAGCCCTGCCCCCTATATCAATATCCACCTCAACAGCAGCCTCGTCCAAAACGGCTACAGCATTTGCAAATCTCTCTATATTTTTAATCGGATAAACTTCTTTAAAAAGTGCTTCTCCTAGCACTATTCCAACATCTTCAACCGTATGATGATAATCTACATAAACATCGCCGTCGCAAAAAACTTCCAAATCCATTCCGCTATGTTTAGCCAACGCTTCAAGCATATGGTCAAAAAAACCTACTCCCGTAGAAATATTCGACTGACCGCTTCCGTTTATTTCAAGTTTAATTTCAATTTTTGTCTCTTTTGTTTCTCTATTAATAACCGTCATATTACTCTCCTACCACAAATCCTTTTAAATTATGGGAAATTTTATATTGTTTCGCATCGTTATAAGTCTTAAACCCTATAATAAATACTTTATAATAATCTCCTTTCCTTAAAACTTTGGTATTATACCCTAACTCTTTATATTTTTGAGCGGTAATTTCAGCACCTTTTTTTCTTGAAAACGCACCCACTTGAATCATATATCCGGTTACGTAATTTTTACCTTTAAATCCTACAACGGTAATTTTAACAGGAGCAGTACCACTTTTATCAAGACCTATCTCTTTTCCGGCAACATAACTTAAATCTATTATTCTGCCTTTAACAAAAGGCCCCCTGTCGTTAATTCTAACTAAAACACTCCTTCCGTTATTTAGGTTGGTAACTTTTACCATTGTATTCATAGGCAGTGTTTTATGGGCGGCAGTAAAATCGTACATATTGTAAATCTCACCGTTACTTGTATATTTTCCGTGGAATTTCGATCCGTACCAGCTTGCAATACCCCTTTGTGTCCAGCCTATAGGAACTTCTTTTTTAGGATGATAAACCTGTCCGTTTACACTGTAAACTTTCTCAGTTCCTTTTTTAGCTCGCGGTGTTTCATACACCTCAGTAATATAGCGCTGAGTACATCCGGTAAACAACAATAAACACAATAATGTAAACAATAATTTCTTTTTCATTTTAACCCCTGCGGAATTTTTAATATTTGACCGATTTTTAAAAGTGTATCATTCAAACCGTTTACTTTCATAATTTTTTTATAACTGATATTAAAACGTCTTGCAATTTTTGCAAGCGAATCACCCTTTTTAACTTTGTATTTTATATAAAAATCGTTTAAAGGCAAAACAAGTTTATCTCCTATATGCAAATATTTCCCTAATTTATTAAAATCTTTAATCACCTTAACCTTAATTCCGAATTTTTTTGCTATTTTTATAAGCGTATCCCCCTTTTTAACTATGTATACCATATAAAACTTTTTAAGTTTAAATTTAATTTTAAATTCGGCAAGTTTTTTATAAGGGATATAAATATAATACTTATAAGGCGGAGTAAACGAATATCTTAAATGAGTATTGTATTTTTTTAATTCCTTATAAGGAATGTTTAAAATTTTAGCAACATAATATAAAGAAGTCCCACCAGGGACTGTTACTTTTTTAATATCGGACGTAATTCCGCTGTTTAAAATGTAAGAATTTGAATATTCGATAAATTTATCACTGTTAAACAAAAACGACATTGCTATTATTTTTAAAATATATTTTCTGGTCTCTTTTGGAAGATATTGCCTTTTAAGTCCTTTTTGATAACACATCAAATCATTTAACTCAATAGGTACATAACTTAGTTTTTTATATAATCTGTAAAGATTACCAAAAGCATATTTCCCTTTTCTTTGATAATTTTTTATAATTGTCCGGTATTTTTTAATTGTTTTATCATATTTGCATTTTTTACCGAGATTTTTACATAGCTTATCAACCTTTACCCTTACTACAGCCTCAACAATTCTTGCTTCTCCGGCATTGTATGCCATTACTGCCAAATACCATTTACCAAAAAACTGATGTAGATAATTCAAATATTTTATAGCGGCTTCAGTCGATTTTACGGGATCTTTTCTTTCATCCACGTATTCATCAATTTTAAGTCCGTATCTTTTAGCGGTTTTCGGCATAAACTGCCAAAGTCCTATCGCTTTTTTATTTGATTTAGCTGAAGTAGTCAAATAACTTTCCGCCATTGCAACTGAAACCAATTCTTTAGGCACGTCGCTTTTTAATACAAACTGTTTTATCAAAGGTAAATATTTATAACCGTTTTCTAAAATATTTAAAAAATACTCTTTTCTCTTTTTAGAATAAACTCTATATAACTGTCGCAATTTGTAATTTTCAATAAAACTTCCATTTATATTTAAAGCATTTAACACTTCTACATTTTTATTATTAACTATATCTCCAAATAATACTAAAAAAGAAAACAACAATATAACTATTTTTTTCATATATTAAACAGTTCCTTTGCATTTTTCGTTGTAATTTCTTCCACCTTTTCCGGTTCAACTCCCCAAAGCTCGGCTATTTTATCTCTCACATATATTGTATACATCGGTTCATTTCTTTTTCCTCTGTAGGGATGGGGAGTAAGATACGGAGCGTCGGTTTCTATTACAACTCTGTTTTTTGGAATTTTAGGAAATACATTAATCAATTTTTTGGCATTTTTAAACGTAATTACTCCACCAACTCCGTAATAAAACCTGTCTTTAAGTTTCAGTAACTGTTCAGCCGCATTAAAGCAGTGCAATACACCTCTACTTTCGGAATATTCCTCTAAAATAATCAGACTATCTTCAGTAGCTTCTCTTATATGGACTATTATCGGTTTATCAAACTTAATCGCCAGTTCGATTTGTTTTTTGAAATATTCTTTTTGTTTTTCTTTTTGAGCGTTTTCTTTCACCCAATGATAATCAAGTCCTATTTCCCCAACCGCCACACATTTGGGATGGTTTATAAAACACGTTATCAGCTTTTCGTCATATTTATCAATATCCACCGGATGAACCCCTACGGCAAAATATATTTCATCATATTTTTCTGCAAGGTCAATTGGCCTTGGCAAATCCGCAGGATCAGCCCCCGGAATAATAAACTTTCCAACCCCGGACTCTTTTGCCCTTTTTATAACATCATCCACATCACCAATAAATTTCTGATTGTCTAAATGTGTATGCGTATCAATTATCATTTTTTTCCTTTACAATTTGTAACACTTATGAATTAATAAAATATAAAAATTGTAAAATTTCGTAACTTTTAAATATAATTGTAACAAAAATATAAAAGGAGACGAAATGTCAAAACCAGTATTCACTAAAGAAGAGGCATTAGAATATCACGCAAAACCGGTCCCTGGTAAAATTGCTATTGAAGTCACAAAACCCGTCAGGGATTCTAAAGATTTATCAATTGCATATTCACCGGGTGTTGCAATCCCTTGTCTTGAAATAGACAAAGACGAAAATTTAGCTTATGAATATACAAATAAAGCGAACCTTGTAGCTGTTGTTTCGGATTCGACTGCGGTTCTTGGACTAGGAACACTTAAACCGGTAGCCGGTAAACCTGTAATGGAAGGTAAATCCGTATTATTTAAAAAGTTTGCATTTATTGACGCATTTGATATTGAACTAAAAGTTCACGACACTGAAGAAATTGTAAAAGTTGTGGAAGCTATTTCTCCGACATTCGGCGGTATCAATCTTGAAGATATTAAAGCTCCAAAATGTTTCGATATTGAAAAAAAAGCTCAAGAAATTTGCGATATTCCAATTTTCCATGACGACCAGCACGGAACCGCTATTATTTCAGCAGCCGCACTTCTTAACGGATGCGAACTTACAGGTAAAAAATTCGAAGACATCAGAATCGTAATTTTAGGTGCTGGTGCGGCAGGTCTTGCAGCTGCAGAAATGTATAAAGCAATGGGCGCTAAAAACATCGTTTTAGTAGACTCTAAAGGTGCGGTTACAACCAGAAGAGACGATTTGAACAAATACAAACAGCCTTGGGCGATTGATGAAGATATTGTAACACTAGCCGATGCACTAAAAGGTGCCGATGCGGTAATCGGAAACTCTGTGGCTAACTGTATTACTCAGGATATGGTAAAAACACTCGCACCAAATGCAATGCTTTTCGTTATGGCAAATCCTGACCCTGAAATCAAACCTGAACTAGCTCTTGAAGTAAGAGACGATTTAATTATCGCAACCGGTAGAAGCGACTATCCAAATCAGGTGAACAACGTACTTGGATTCCCTTTCATTTTCAGAGGTGCTCTTGATACACATGCAAGTGCAGTAAATATGGAAATGAAAATTGCCGCTTGTCATGCACTTGCAGATTTGGCTAAAAAACCTGTTCCTAAATATGTTAAAGATGCATATGGAGGAATTGACTTAAAATTCGGGAAAGACTATATTCTTCCAAAACCGTTTGATAGAAGAGTATTTGTAGATGAATCCGTAGCAGTTGCAAGAGCAGCACTGGAAACAGGTGTTGCAAGAATTAAAGTTGATGATATCGATAAATGGATAGAAGGATACAAACAACACCTAATCAATATGCTTAAAGAAAAAGAAGGAATCGATTACGACGCGGAGTAATCTTCTTTTTTCTTTTTTTTATACCAAAACCAATTTTAAAGTTTACATCTTTTCATTTTCTTTTACATTCTTTCACTTTTTTTTCACTACAAAAATAAATGGGACATTTATTTTTGAGATTGGTATTAGTTTAAAATTCTATAAACTGCAGTAGTAAAATTAATACCACACCTTACATCAATTATTAGCAGTGCCAGACATTGTTTAATTAATATAATGCCACATTAGCGCTTTCTTTCACCCTCCCCTGCCAATTTTCAAGCGACCGTTTTTGCTGCGCTCATTTTCCAATCACACCCCGTGTATGACGGGTTCACTTCTTTCACCCTTTTTCACCCTCTTTTTCCCAATCTCTACCCTTTCTCTTCCTTATCTTTTACATTATTTATTTTAAGGAATGGTATAATTTCAAAAAAAAGGATTTTAATGCTGAAAATTGCAATAATTACAATGAGTGACAGGGCAAGTGCGGGGATTTATGAAGACAAAAGCGGCAAAGAAATCGAAAAATTTTTAAAAGAAAACATCACCAACGAATTTAAAACAATATATAAATTAATTCCTGACGATTACGACACAATAGTACAAACTCTAAAAGAAGCGGTAGAAGAAAAATGCTCACTTATCCTTACAACAGGAGGCACAGGACCTGCTCCAAGAGACGTAACACCTGAAGCTACCAAAGCAGTTATTGAAAAAGAACTTCCGGGATTCGGGGAGCTTATGAGAATGCATTCTTTAAAATACGTTCCGACTTCAATACTTGCAAGAGGCACTGCCGGAGTTGTTAAAAACAGCTTTATTTTAAATCTTCCGGGAAGCCCTAAAGCAATTAAAGAAAACCTAGAAGCCGTCTGGGCTGCAATACCATATACAGTTGATTTGATAGGCGGAGCATATATTGAAAGCCCTACCGCATTCAGGCCTAAGAAAAAATGAAAAATATTATTAATAATAAAAAGTCACTGTTTATTTCCATAATAGCCGTATTTATTGTTATAACCCTGCCTTTATACGACAAGATAACAAATAATTATTTGAATTCGTCATTAAAACAATCGGCTATAACTTACGCGGTTACAAGAAGCATAAATGCTGGCGTTTCAATCATTCAAGAAAGCTCAGTAACCGTAGGAGTTGGAATAGAGGGTAATCTAGCACTAGGTCAGGCATTAGACCCTATTAACGATGCAACCGAAAGATTTTCGGATTTACTAACTTTATCCATCTGGACTCTTGGAAGTGAAAAAATAATTTACGAATTATCAAAACTGCCTTTTTTTACGATTTTAATTATAATTCTCGCCATATTAAACAGCATTTATAAATCAAAAATTTTAAATAACATATTACTTATTTTTATAATAATCAGGATTTTTTTACCGTTTAGCGCCGCTATATCATGGTATTTAAACAAACATTATTTCACACCAAATATTGAAAAAAACATAAAAGCACTTAAACCTTACACAAAAAAAATCGATACACATAATATGAATGAAAGCAAAAATATATGGAGTAAAATAACAAAAACTTTTAGCGAAACAAAAGACTCACTCTCTAATTTACAAAAAAGCGCAAAATTTTATATCTCTCACGCCACACAAATAATTAATGCTTTTCTAAACTTAGCTTCTTTATATCTATCGAAATTTTTATTAAACGTTATTTTATTACCGCTTTTATTAGTATATCTAATAAAAAATCTGAAATTAGAGTAAAGCTTCAATTTTATTTTCAAGCTCTCTAATTTTTCTTTTAAGCTGCTCGTTTTCCGTTCTCATTTGAGCATTTCTGCTTTTAACTGATTTTAAATCGTTTTTAAGCTTCGTAACCTCATCATCCAAAAGTTCGAGATTTCCAAGAGACCTTTGCAGCTGAATTTGATATTTTTTAATTAATATTTCAGCATCTATTAAATTATTTTTCAACTGTTTTCGCCTCTCTTCAGCTTTTTCCCACAAATGTTTGTAATAAAACATTTTAAAAGTAAGAAAAAGAATAACAACAATAACCGTTGTTAAAAAAATCCAGTTAAATATCAATTTTTTCAACCCTCCTTAAATGTCTGCCACCTTCAAATTCCGTCTCAAGCCAGGCATCAAGTATGGATTCTACTATACCAAGTCCCACTATTCTAGCACCAAAACATAAAATATTGGCGTCATTGTGCAGTCTTGCCATTTTTGCTGTATAATAATCATGACAAAGAGCCGCTCTGATACCTTTATGTTTATTTGCTGCAAGACTCATTCCTATTCCGCTTCCGCAGATCAAAATCCCTTTTGTTCCGGGATTCGCCAATACAGCCTCGGCAACTTTATGCGCAAAATCCGGATAATCAACGCTTTGATTAGAATATGTCCCCAAATCTTCTACCTCTATTCCTTTTTTTTGCAAATACTCAATTACAAAAGGTTTTATTTCAAATCCGGCATGATCCGTTCCTATAAAATACTTCATCAGTTTCCTTTTTGATAAAATTATAACAAAATTTAAAAAGGACAATTTATGAAACTCGGTGTAAATATCGATCATATAGCAACACTTAGAAACGCAAGAAAAATCAACGAACCGGACCCTCTTATGGCACTTCAGATTCTAAAAGAAGCCGGAGCCGATCAGGTCACAATTCATTTAAGGGAAGACAGACGACACATTACCGATTTTGATGCAAAAAGAATTTGCCAAAACAGTTTTTTACCTGTCAATATGGAATGTTCCATAAATCCCGAAATTATTGACATTATCTGCGAATTAAAACCCCACAGAGCCACTTTAGTACCGGAAAAAAGGGAAGAAGTAACAACGGAGGGCGGACTTGACGTAATCAAATTTGAAAAAGAAATTAAAAACGCAATTGAAAAACTGCATAATAATGACATCGAAGTTTCGCTTTTTATCGACCCGGATTTTGAACAAATTAAAAAATCTTCCGAAATCGGTGCTGAAATGATAGAACTTCACACCGGTAAATATGCTAATTTACATCTGGCACTCAATACCAATATAAACCATACTCCGTTTAAAGTATTTGAAAATTTTGACAGAAAAACGTTAAAAAAAGAGCTAAATCTTGAATTAAATCTTTTAAAAGATGCTACAATTTTAGGTAATGAATTAAATCTTGAAGTTGCCGCGGGACACGGACTTAATTACCAAAACGTCAAACCTATAGCCAAAATAAAAGGCATAACCGAATTAAACATCGGTCACAGCATAATAGCCAATTCGGTATTTTTAGGACTTAAAGAAGCAATTATCAAAATGAAAGGGTTGATTGATGAACAGCTTTGAATTAGATGCCATTCAAATCATTCTTTTTCTTTTTTTCGCAGTAATGTACGATCCTCTTTTAAGCCGTAAAATTGCGGAATGGTTTTAATTTAATTATATACTTTTTCCCCTGTAGTTACCTCTAAAAAATTTTTATTATTGTAAATTTTGTAATAATATCAAAATCAATTTTAAAGTTTACATACCTTCTCCCTCCCCCAAAATATTTGATTTATTTTGGGATTGGTATAAAAACACAACAATAAACAAAACACCCATATAATCCCAACACGTCAATTATTTTGTAACTGTGTCTTAAAAAGATCAAATGTTTCGATTAAATAGATGATTTAAAGGAAATATATATCCATCAGTTTTTGTTTCAATACTTCAAATGTTTCGGTTGAATTTAGAAAAAAATCCTACACAAACTGCAATTATAGAGTTTCAATACTTCAAATGTGTCGGTTGAATATGGGGACTTATACAAGCAATGCATTCGGGGAGCGTTTCAATACTTCAAATGTTTCGGTTGAATGCTTATGTATTCTGTTATCGGAGTGCAATCTATTTTGTTTCAATACTTCAAATGTTTCGGTTGAATTCTATTATGTGCCGCCGAACTTGCAATAACTTACATGTTTCAATACTTCAAATGTTTCGGTTGAATTTTAAAATAATTCGCTCAACGTTTAACAAAGTAGTGTTTCAATACTTCAAATGTTTCGGTTGAATCTGAAGCAAGAATGAGATATGGAGATAAAACATATACGTTTCAATACTTCAAATGTTTCGGTTGAATAAAGCGGACGAAACGGGAAGGGTTGTCGATGTTAGTTTCAATACTTCAAATGTTTCGGTTGAATTATGAGACCCCCGATAGTGAAAAAAAATATATAGCGTTTCAATACTTCAAATGTTTCGGTTGAATGTCAGAAGATGTAATTAAGAAATTGCAACAAAGTTGTTTCAATACTTCAAATGTTTCGGTTGAATAGTTGTACTACCGTAAATTGTGTTCTTAACCATTTTGTTTCAATACTTCAAATGTTTCAGTTGAATAATAAAGCCTTTACGGCAAAGCCTACAATTGCGCGTTTCAATACTTCAAATGTTTCGGTTGAATAAATCTTTCAAGAAACACTTTAAAAGCTATGCTACGTTTCAATACTTCAAATGTTTCGGTTGAATTTAGGGTATGTTAATAAGTAAAATTAATGATTATATGTTTCAATACTTCAAATGTTTCGGTTGAATGCATTAAATTTCGGGCTTTTTAAAACAAAGGCACCCAAAACTCAGGAATTTTCCAATCAAAAATTACTTTAACAAAAAAGTTTCAATCATCCTTGTTTTTTACCATTATATCGGAACTTTAAAGGGCTGTCAAGAAAAAAGAGGTTGGA
>Ga0256836_1000130_pt1 | contig 44997 bp, 55 predicted proteins | sample 4561380metaG_FD_185974 | JGI IMG/M metagenome (GOLD analysis project Ga0256836, IMG submission 185974) | Hydrothermal vent microbial communities from Guaymas Basin, Mexico - 4561-380 | ecosystem: Environmental > Aquatic > Marine > Hydrothermal vents | place: Mexico: Guaymas Basin | collected...
ACAACTATTAGTCATCACTACTCTTTACTTTTTGTTCTCTTATTATAACTTAGAAACATAATCTTCATCAAGAGAAAAATCAGTTACTTTCGGTGTTTTGTCAGCATTTTTGCTATCATTTTTATGATGGCTTTCTTTCGTATTAAAAGCTTTTTCTAAAGATTGTTTAGCTTGTAATAAGGCCTTTGCTGATACATGAGTGCTATATATCTTTTCGATTGATCTAGCTCCAATATAACCAGTTAAACCATATTTGATGAGTTCCCATACTTGATCTGGTAGATTTAGGATTGGTATATGTAAACCTAAAGCTTGGCCGTATGGAACAAGTATGTAGTTATTAGCTATGATAAATACAAATGTTAACATTGTTATGGGTCTCCAGTTTCTTTGCAACCAACTGTGTCCTGTTGCTTCTGAAACTATAATATCACGTCTTGATTTAAGCAAATCACTTTGAATCTTAGCTATCTCAGTAAAATAAGTTTTCTGTAATTCAAGAGATAATTGTTTTCTAACAGCATCATCTTTTACTTTTGTGTTTATAATATCAAGAAGTTTTTGTCCTAATCCTAGTAAAGCATCAACTACAACCATCTAATCTTCCTCATGATTTTAAAGTTTTCATTATAAGGTCAATAAAAGTGGTCCCGCACCTAACAATTGATACGGGACCATATTAGAATGTTTATGTATGTAAACGAAGAGCCTTAATTAGTTTTTTGAGATGATCTTCACTTATGACTTGTTTCTTTTCAATAGCGGATTCCTGAATGATGTCTTTTTGATTTACACCTTCTGTATCCATTTGTTTGAGGACTTTTTGAAGAATCTTCAAGTTGTCTAATGCTAAAGCAACCATATCAAGTACATAAGACCAAGCATTAAAAACTTTTTCTTCTTGTGTTGAACCAGGCATAGATCTCCACATACGACCTACAACAGTTTTAGCAAGATCTTTGATCATACCAAAAGCAAATCCTTCTCTATCCTTTTTAAAGTTTTGTTTTACTTCTTTGAAGAATGCATAGAAATCCCTAAAGTTTTTGATAGCGTACTTTCTTGCAAATTTTGTTGCTGAACCATTTGATTTGATCATAGCGTTTGTAAGGAACTTCTTAAGTTTTGCATATTCTCTTGGTGTCATCTTTTTCTCCTCTTAGCAATAAATTTGTTTAAATGTTTCTTTCCATTTATTTGGTTTTATCTTATAAAGATCAACCGCTGCTTCAAATGTTCTGAAGTCTATTTCAAATGATGGACATTGTTTTTTGAGTTGTTTTAGAAAGTCAAGAATTTTAAGTTTTTCTTCACGTGAAAGTTCTTTAGCTACATAATCGATTAACTTTTCGACTAGTTTGACAATCTTATCACTTGGAAAATCAGCTTCAACTGGATAGAATCTGGAAAGTATAGCTTTCGGAATTTCGTTTTTGCGTTTATTAGTTATTAAAATAATCTTTGATGTAAAGACAAAACGTTCTGGTACATCCCACAATTGCATATCATTTGAGCTTAATGATTGTGCTTGTGGGAAAGTTATAATCCTTTTCTTATATGAATCAGCTGCTGCTTTAAGTATGTTGATAACATCTTCATCCTTTAATACCGTATCAAAATCATCAAATACAATCACATAGCCAGAATTGTATTCATAAAGTATGTGAATGACTCCCATCAACTACAGGTTCATTTATGAGAAACTCTGGGAGTCTTGGTCAACTACTGGCTACCAACCAATATGGTTGGTTACACCAGCTGTATTTCAAGAGTTTTCCAAATGTGAATTTCAATGCGTTAGAAAGTTTTCTTAACCAAAAATGTCTGTTTTGTTTCACTTCGGTACTTGAAAGTACCTTTGCTTTCTTGGCAATATTCAAACAAGCGTTGAGATCAGCGTTCCAGACTTCATTCTTATTTGATTTAACCAATCCTCTTTGAATTCTTCTGATTGAATATATCTCTTGTTTAATGGGTTCATCATCTAATGCAGATGCTTTAGATGTATAAGACTCATCAACAAGTTGTACATGTATGCCAAATTTTTCTGCCTTAACTTTAAGCATCTGTATAAGCTTCCCAAATGGTAGTTTACCTAGTGTCCATCTTAACTGTTTTGAGATAGATTTGTTTTGTTTGGAGTTTCTTACAGAATCAATCACATTCTGACCCACAAATATCACACCAATTGAGTATTGTAAACAATATTCAATTATTTTTGATGTGAGTTGATGGAGATTAGTATGTATACGTCGTTTTAAGTATGCGTAGATTCGTTTTCTCATCTTCTCAAGACCGAAAGACTGAGATGTTGAAATTTTATCATATGCCCAATTTAGAAGAGATGTGATCCATCCAGAGGATATGATGAAACTTGGTCCAATATTTGAAACAGCACTTACCAAGTTATTTACTCCTAAGTCGATTGAAAGCCAGTTTTGTAAGTTAACATTTGTTGATTCTGGTTGGATCTGATAACGAATTCTTAATTCTAATTCATCAATGTATCTAAAATACACAATTTGACATGATGTAACGTTTCTTACGTTATCGAGTATCTTCCAATGTAACTTTAAACTTCTTGAAAGTTTTAGTGTTACCAAGGAATTGTTAACTTCTAGCAGTAAACCATCAATGTCAATTGCTATGCTATTTGGTCTGCTGCATACTCCAGGTAAAGAAGCTTTTAAACCTTGTTTTCTCTTAGTAATGCAAGATTTGAAAGCTTGCACCCATTGTCTAACTAAACCATAAACAACCATTTGTGGTAATTGGCGTAATTCGTAAAGCAACTTCCACCACTCTGCGTAATAATGTTTTTCTATAAGCGAATACAAGTCAAAATCAAGTTTATCAACCTTTGGGTTTCTAGCAAAGAATTTTTCTAATCTGTAAGTATTGAAAAAGACAGGAAGATGAGATTCATCTGCCAATCTTGATAAGAATCTAAAGAGTTTGATTCTAAGTAAAAATACGGTTTCCATGAATTCTCTAAGAATTCGTTTCTTCCTCCCTTTGATTCGAATCGTCAAAATCTGGTACATTCTTAAGTACCTCATTCTCAAGTTGTTTAATCTTTTTATAACTTCTTTGTCCATAAAGTTTCATTGCATACAGATGAACAATATGAACTAACTCTTCAACAGTTTTCTTAACTGGATCATAATCATCAGCTTGTAAATCATCGTATAGAATCAATAATTTTGTCCCAGTTATTTTACATACCTGCTCGAAAATTTCAAATCCAATTCTTGTTAATCTATCTCTTGTTGCAACTATCAGATTTGTGTAGTTAATCATATTCTAAGAAATCCTCCTTGAGATTCTAAGTTGTAAATTCTAGAACCTTTCTAGCTCCCAATGATTTCAGAAGATATTTGAAATCACTTGGATGTACTCTCCAGCATGGAAAATCATTAGGAAGTATTCCAGCATACTTTAATGACATACATTCTTTTTCACTACAGAATAGTTTACCATTGTTTCTCATTTTGAATCTTAAAACAAATCCAACAATAGCTTTCCAGTCATAAGGAACTTCTAGAAAAACACATATATTTTGGAATTCATGAATTTTGTGATATTCATGATTGTTAACTTTCAATTCAAAAACTTCAAAATGAGTTCCAGGTGAATGATAAGAAAGAGATGATCTGATAACTCTCATTTGCCAGAAGTGTTCTTTAGGTTTAACCCAAGCTTCTATTAGACAGTCTTTTGTTGTTTTTAGATTTTGCAAAGTGATATCGTTTAATTTAGTATCATCTATGAAACCAGCATGACTACAATAAGATCGAGTCCATAACTCTATGGATTTGGAGATAAACGATTTTCCTTTTGTTACATAATAGTAAACTTTTTTCATGATAATAACCTTACCAGATTCTATCCGGTGTTAGAATTATTTCTAAATTAGAATCATTTTGTTGTACTAATTTGATATAGTTTATAGGGATTGGTAAGTCTAATGTATACGTATATGTTCCATCACCCAAAATTTCAATTCTAAGTGGCTTTGGTGTATCTGTTATATAAGTATCAAAAGCCTTTCTGCTAATTATACTATAGGCATAATAATCTTTACCATCAAGTGATACATATACTTCAACATAATCTGTTGAAGAGACATTTGTGGCCTTAATGTAAAAGTTAATAAGAGATAGTTTTGCACATTGTAAAATAATTTCTTTATCATCATTTTTAAGAATTTGTAGCTGATCTACAAAGTTTTCGAAAGATTTATCTTGTACAACTTCAGCATGAATCATTATTCTCTACCTCTCAATCATTTATATAATACTGATGGGGGCTGATGCCCCCAGCAAGTGGTGGTCGGGGAGGCTTTTGTTTTTCATTTATATAATAATGAATCCAAATAAGTTCTTTTATTTGCACTTGATTGAAACAACTGTTTAAGGAGGTGATAAACATGATTGACTTCATTGATTTTATCGATCGTTTATATGAATTTCTAAACAATAAAAATGAGTTTTCACTTTATTTTAAGCATGATACACAAGAACAAGTTCAACATTATTTGTTTATTAGAAGTATGCCATGTATTATACATCTTCAAACTTATGAATCAATGTTGGGACTAACGAAGCTTCCAGTAACATATTCTTCGTTATATGATCTTCTAAAATTCTGTAAGATCAATGTTGATAATTTTTTGAAGACTCATTCTTACTACCATAGCAAAACTCAGATTGTGGGATTCAAGATTGATGATGTTGTGCGATACTTACCATCATCAGTGTATGTTGGAAGTTTGTCAAAATCACGTTTGGCCTTTTCAATTGTGAATAACAAAAAATTAAGAAGTTTATTTAAAATTCCTGATATGTTTGATTTTGATGATATAATATTCGTTAAAACGGATGAATTTTATTTTGCTTACTCTCATGATAGTGTGGACAGAATTTTAACCGAAATAATGGAGTAATGTTATGACATTAAAAGATGCTTTGTTGCACTTTCGTAATCAATCATTCTCTAACAAAGATCTATCATCTATATTGAGAACTACCCCAGTTGGTATTATCCAAACCGAAAATGATCATTTAGTATGCTTTAATAAACAGCATAAAATTCGAATTCCAGCTGTTGAATTCATTAAGTTTATCGAATCAAAATTCGGTCGAGAATTCATAGTTGAAACTATTCTTAAAAATAATTGGTGTGATATAGAGATAGATGATTCTTTCAGAAACATAGTTTTGAAAGTCAAGCATTTAACAACATTTCAACTAATTAAGATAATGATAGATTATGTTAAGAAACATTATAGGTTTTCTAGCTTAAGAAAGTGTTACATACTTTCATCTGTCGTATATGATGATAAACTACTTACATTTATAGATGATTTGCTTAATGGAACACTTGTAGAGATAAATTGCAAATATGCATCCTTTATTACGTTGTTATTGCGCGTTTATAATATAGACAGAATGAGAGACAATCAAATCATTTATGAAACTGATGACAAAGTTTTGATTTATTCATCAACAGGAAACTGCTTATGTAAAAAGAAGTCAGCAATTATAAATGAAGTTTTAAGATAAGGGGGTATCAAATATGATTTTTATATTTGATATTGATGAAACTCTGATTCCAACTATTTCAAGTTTTATTAACATGTATAAGGTAGATGAGCAACTATTTTACAAATACATAGATATCAAGAATTTACATCATTTCAAGAGAATCTTTACAGATGAGGGATATGACTTATTCAAAACAAATGTGAATCCTTTACGACATTTACTTTTAGATGATACTAGAGTTAGAGAATGGATAGGGAAGCTCATATATCATCTAACAAATATGTTTGGTAAACCTAATACTATTTGTATTGTTTCAAGCATAGTACCTACATCTAGTGTTTATGATAGAATTGTTGATTCAATCAGTCGACATTTACCAGATACAAACTTCAATTTGATGGATGATGTTAACTTCAGAGATCTTTTACATTATGCTAGTGAACCAATTGTTACCATAGATGATTCTCCATCAAGGTTAGCTTTAGCTTGTGAATTTGGTTGTGAATGTTGTAAGATCTCAAGACCCTGGAATGAGTTTTTAGATGTCTATGAGATTACATCACCATTTGAAATACAAATCTGAAAAGGAGGTAACATGGAAACTCTGAAACATTTTTCAATGTTTTTCAAAGAAATTCCATCACAGATCCAACATGTTTGTGTATTTGATATTGAAACCATACCAGATTCAGAAAAAGTAGAAACATATTATACTGATGAAGAATTACAACAAAAACAATCTGAATATGAAATTTCACTTGGTTTTCATAAGGTAGTAGCTTTCTCTTATGCAATCGTAGATTTCTCAAAATTCAAGATAATAGAGAATGATGCATTTGTTAATGTTGATGATGAACTTGGCTTGTTAAGTCAAATTCATAATACGCTAAGCAAATATACTAAGTTTTCAACCTTTAATGGTAAGAATTATGATTTACCGGTTCTTGAAAGAAGAAGTTTGCTTAATGGTTTAAGATACAAACGAGAACGTAATGTTGATTATTTGAAACATTTATATGTTTTAGCTAATGATTTACAGAATCAACCTTGGAATCATCTGGATCTATTTCAGGTTCTTAATATGCATAGACAGAAAGGTGGTTTGAATCTTTTAGTTGACCAATTAGGTTTAACCAAATACAATAATTTGAGAGGAAACCAAGTAGCGGAATTGGTTAGATCTGGTGATACAGAAACCCTTTATAACTATGCCAAACATGATGCTTATCTAGAAGCAACATTACTGATCGAAGTTGTTGATTTCTTTAAGAAATAAACTAAAGAGGAGGAAAGAATGGAGAAGCTTATTAAAGAATGTGTTGAGCTTCAAGACAAACTTAATAGACAACTTGATGAAAATTGGAAGGAAGTTAGAAATCCTATGGATTGGCTTGTAGCATTTTATCAAGAATTAGCTGAACTAGTTGACACTCTTCATTGGAAATGGTGGAAGAATTATAGTAATCAAACCTTAGATGAAGAAAACATCAAGATTGAAATTGTTGATTTATTTCATTTTGCATTAAGCTTCATTATTCAAAATGAAAAAGATCCTGTTAAATTTACACACGATATACTTTTAGCTTATAGAGCTATATCAATCGAATCTAAAGATACTATGGATGATTTAGATAAAGCAAGACTAATTTGGCAGTTACAACAAGAAAACTATCATCCATTATTGATTATTCTTGTTCTGATGAAACTGTTTAACATGTCTCAGCAAGATCTCATTAAGCTTTACATTCTTAAGAATGCTCTTAATAAGCTTAGATATGATATTGGTTATGGTGGTGAGTACAAGAAGTTATGGAATGGTGTTGAAGATAACAAATATCTGTTTAAGCTTCTAGATGAAAATATTTCATCTTTTGATGATGCTTACGAGAAGCTGAAATCTATATATAATGAAATTCACAAATAACAGTTTCGGAACCGGATCAAGAAGGTCCGGTTCCATTTATATAATACAAATTTTGAAGAGGGAGGTCAATATGGTTGATATTATGTTGTCAGGAAGTGTAGTATCATATGCAATAGGATTGATAATAATGAGTTTAATCATTATCGTTCCATTGATTGTATTTGCGAGGGCTGAAGAATAAGCCCTCTCTTTTCTTGCAAATTTAAAAAGGAGGTAGTAAGATGAAAACTCATGTTGAATGTATGTTAGATTTGATAAAAGATTTAAACACAAAGGTTTACATACTTGGAGCTTCTCAGGAAGAAGAAAAAGTTTATAGAGATCTTGGATTATTAGGATCACAAGTTATTCTGATAAATGAAGAGCTTTTAAATATAGAAGAAATTCCCAACGATGGTTATTTCATCCTATCACGTGTGTTAGAGCATTTGACTTATAACCATATATCACATCTTATAGCTAAAATTGGATCTGGAGATTATCCAACCACAATTTGCATTGTTCCTGATATGGAACATACTTACAACTATTATCTTAGAGGAGTTAAAGCTAGATTGTCGACTATTCGTGCATCATATGAGATTCAGAATGAAAGTTTTGTTACTAAGGAAAGTTTGAAATATGATACTCATAAATGGTTTGTGAGTTATCTTTCATTGAAGAAACTTCTTGGTATTCAAAACTACACATCAATTCATGTTGAAGGTTTTAGACATTTCTTATTCTCTATTGGTAAGAATTCTCGATTTAGATACAATAATCAACCTTACATACAAAACAGATCTCATACACCATATCTAACTGATCAAGATTACGACAAATTCATCAAAGTCTATAATGAAGATCCATATACTCTCTGTTTAAAGAGTTTACTTTACTTTAGTCCTTTTGAGATTCCTTATATGTTATACAGAATGGCACAACTTGGTTTTAAAAGATTTACGACACAATGGAAAATATCAACGGAAGATTTCCTAAAAACTCATTTCATAGATGAAGAAGTTCCTATGTGGACTAGATCATTTCTGACAATTCCTATAATCAATTTCTTGTTGGAAATGGATTCCATTTATAGAGTTATCTCAGTCAATGATAACGAAGTAACTCTCGAAAGAATGAGGTAGATGATGTTTACAGCACCTAATAAACAACCAGATTTTGTTATTAATATTGAAGGTTCTAGTGGTAACGTATTTAGTGTATTAGCAATTCTAGAACCTTACATATCAGATAATGAAATACGTTTTCTAATCGAAAATTGTACGTATTCATGTATTATTGCTAGAGCACTTATTATTCTTGGAACACGTGTAACTGTTATATCAAGAGTTTTTGAAGGTCATAAGAAGTTGATAAATTTCTATGAATTCTATTATCGATATAGGAATAGTGATGTGAAGAAGATTTATTTTATAGAAGATTCTTTGTCTGGTTACTTTCTTCAAGCATATGATGGTGTAGAAACGTTTCTTCCATGTGATTCTCTTTTTGGTTTGAAATACAATTTTCATTTCATGATTGAAAAGTACAAGAAACTACAACAAGTTTATATTAATGTGCTAACAAAACATCTCTCAATAATCAAAACAATGAAAAAGTCTTTACCGACTCACATTTACAAACAGACAATTAGTTATATGATGAAATTTCATAGAATATACCATAATAAACCTTTCAGATACATTTGCATCAATGACGAACTATATGAACCTCAAGATGTTATTGAGCAAGTACTTGATTAAGAGGTGAATGATGGAAGCTCTTAAAAGCTTAGTTAAGTCAGTATGTAACTTTTTGCAATCTCAGACTAAAGATAATGCGATTGAAATTCTAAAGTGTATAAAGAGTGTATGCAACCATGTGGATTTTGAAAAGGTTATTGATTTGTGTGAAGATGAAGGAGTAAAAGACTATTTTGAAGTGGAGTCCGATAAACAATTATTTTTGATTGTAACGGTTTCATCATTCATTCAGAATGTTTATATTGATGGATGTTATTCTGATTCTGTTTATTTTGACTTAGCGTTGATTATTATGTGTCTTTCAGATCTAACAAATATTGAAATCGAAATACTTATCTAATTCATATATATGTGAATAAGTTTTGGATAAACAATTTCCAAGGGGGTGAAGATGAGAAAGTTTGGTGGTATGGTATCCACATTTGTTGAGAATGAGCAATCTGTCATTGTTACATTCTACCCTTATTCAATCAAAGAGTGAAACTTTCATCATTTTCCAGAATTCATAAGATAACTATAAAACTTAATATAACGCATCATAAAAGAGCCTAACCGTAATGGTTAGGCTCTTGTTTTGTTTCAACACTTTATATTACGCTGAAATCTAATTAGATGGAGATACAAATGAAATATATACTCAGTTGTTTGGTTGTATTTCTACTTGCATTTCTAAGTGTCTTTAATCCAACAATTAACAAATTAAGCGAGTCTCTAGTTATTCCATTGCTAGCATGGATTTGTTCAGAATAAAAAAAAGGAGGTGTTTCAATATGCGTGAATTCAAAACATACAGAGAATTCATACTACATCAATATTCTAAAATTGCAAAAGAACAGAAAAGGTTACTTATTGTAGGTGCTACAGAATTAGATGTACAGATTGCTGATTTACTAAAGCTTGACTATGAAATCTTTCAAAATGATTTGTATGATACAGAGTATAAATTTGAATTTATTGAACCTTTTGATGTTATTTTCATATGTAGAGTTGCTGAGCATTTGTTTGAACCATATGATACACTTCTCAACTTCTTTGTTAAACTTGCTAATCAAGAAAGGATTGTTCATGGAGCAAGAGTGGAAATTGTAACTCCTAATATGAAAGCAATATATGAAATGCTAAAACAAACCGATAACATTTTCAGAAGAATCAGAGCATCTTATGAAATTGTAAATGAGTTTGATGAAAATCCTCATCATAATGCTCATAAAACGTTTATATCAGAACCAATACTTAAGGACGCTTTGTTTGATGGTTTTGTATTAGACTATATTCACACCGATATTTTATTAGAAGGATTTCCTCACTTTCATGAGATTTGTATTTTTGATAAAACAGATATTACCAAACTTAAAGAAACTTTTCTTAGTCATGAAGAACCAGAATTAAAACTGTCTATGATCACATTGGAACAAACTTTAAATGATAGAGATTTGTTTGACATAGCTTTACGATATCCATCTGTACTAAAGCCTTTTGAAATTCCTTATCTGTATTATGTAGCAGCTAATCGAGGAATTGATTTCATTGATCTGGAACCATTTTGTAATCCAGAAAATTCTGGACTTAGTACATTTGCTGTAGAAATTACACCTGATCGTTTCGTTGCAAGAAGGACTTTGCATATTCCAGAAATCATTATTCCATTAGCAACACAAATGGATAGACTTTATGAATATGATGAAGACAAACACATGCTAATAAGAGTTTAAACAAAAATAATTTAGGGAGGTAGTCATGATTAGAAGTGAAGTTTTTGAATCAACTGTTCCAGCTACTATAGTCTTTACAGATTTGGCTATTGATGTAGAATTCAATGTAGAAGGTCATGTGGATCATATATTTCCAGATCAATCACAATTTTACAAAATTGAAATTGAAAATGTTTTAACAAAAGATCCAGATTTAGAATGTGTTGTACAAGATTTAATTCTGGAAAATATGGATAAAATTTATGATGTATTCATCAATGATATACAAAATATAGCTAATGAATCATTTAATGAACCTTATAGAATTGATATTCACAAATCTGTGAAGGATCGTGTGTAGGACCTAGATAATTTCTAAGATTTCAAAGATTACCTAGGCCTGGGAGAGTTTGAAACTCTCCCGTTGATCTCCTGAAATCGACCTAATGGCAGACTTCAGGAGCAAGGAAAAATGATATATGTTAGATAACTTATAATAAGACTTTACAACAATTGGTCGTGTGAGTTTTCTAATCCATTCTTTAGAAGCTATGAATGTTGTCTGCATAGCCTTTTTGGCTATGTTAAGAGCAGCCATAAGATCTGCATGGTAGGTAGCTTTAGAACCTTTAGCTAGAGATCTCTTTCTCGTTACCTTTTCATTTGTAAAAGGATCGAACCGAGATGTATATGATTCATCAACCAACTTTACTTCAATTCCATATGGTTGTAGATACTGTTTAAGCAATGCTACAAAATAACCAAATTTCATGAGTCTAAAAGCTTTATTGAAGAACCTACCAAGATTAGATTTCTTTTGAAATGATCTGAGAATATTCTGACCTATGAAAACATGTTTGATTTTCTTCTTAATTAGTACATTAGCTATCTGTTTAGCAATTGTTGTATAGAACACTTTCATCAAATTGTGATGATACAACCATAACTTTCTATAGGAAATCCAATCCCCTTTGGATTGAAACTCTGTAAGCTTATCTGTAAGCCAAACCAGATAATGTTTTAAAGGTTTACCATTGATGACTAGTGATTCTAGTTTATCGGATATCATTGAAACTAGGTTTGTATAACCTAAGTCAATGGATGCAAAACCACTGAGGTCTTTCATGTGTAATTCACCCTCTTGTTGTTTATATGTGATATGGAATTGCATGGCAGTATCTCTAATCCATACAACTGTAACCGTTTTAGCTTTATCAACAAAATTTGGAAGTTTTACCTTGTAGTTGACTCGGTTTCCAGTTTTGCTCTGACCAAGTTTAATAAGCAATTTGTTATCCATTTGTTTAAGACATTCATAATCAACAGTGAATGAAATCTTGTTGATTTGATTTAGTTTTCTGGGTTTAGGTAATGATGCTTTTTGACCCTTCTTTTTTAATTTCAATACAGATTGTATACTCCATAGAATTTGATTAGCAAGAGCTTTAGTCAAACCAAATCCTAACTTTTCTTTGTAAAGTTTATTGAGATCTTCAAGAACGTGATTCAACTTATCATTTTTGAATGGATAAGGTTCACAAAATTTCCTCACAAGTGTGTTAAACTTGTATGGTTGATTAGCTATCTCAAAGAAGAGATCAGGATTATATGATTCTAACTCAAGAAAGAAGATTCTTGCCAGATTAATGAATTGAGCAACAGGAAAGAAAAGTTTATTTTGAAACTTTCTTATTTGACTCTTCTTCTGAGTTTGAATGGTTATTGATCTGTAACTCATCTACACACTCCTTAAGTTTTTGAAGTTTTCTTTTATATGATCTAAAACCATACAAACTTGATGTTATATAGTGGATGAAAGATATCAATTCATCAGTTAAATCTTTGATTTGCCAATCTTCTAGATTCTTATCATCATTATCAACAATTTCAATCTTAACATTGAACTTATTGAATATGTATTTGAAGAGATCAAAAGCTATTCTGGACAGTCTATCTTTATGATAGATTACAACCTTGGTTACTTCTTTGTTAAACACCAAATCAAGAAGTTTCTTTAAACCTGATCTTCTGAAATTGAATGAGCTAGCTGTATCTTTGATTACATAATCAATTGTATATCCTCTTGATATACAATATTGCTTAAGAAGGTTAACCTGATTTTCAAGATTCTTATCGGATCTTTGGCTTACTCTTGCATAAATTGCTATCTTTTCACATGATGAACTGTTTTGATTTTCAGTATTGTGTGTATCTTCACCCAGTAGTCTGTGAACTTCTGATTCGGGTATACGATAAACAGACCCAACCTTAAAAGCCTTAATTTTACCTTTCTGACACCATTGCACAATGGTGGTTTGATGCAGACCAAGACGATCTGCTACTTCTTTTGTACCTAAAAGTTTCATGATTCCCTCCATCAAACATTTATTTCAAATATATGTTCTATAACATAAATTACAACTGTAAAAGGAGGAAGATATGTGGAAAGTTAAAATTTGGGCATTTAAGAAAGAACCAAGGTGGGACAATAAGAGAAAAAGATGGCTAGACAAACCTAACAAAATCATAACCTTTTGCACGAAAGAATTTCCTGATAGACCAGAAGTTATAGGCCCATACATAAAACAATTCCCAAATGATTGGTTCGTTTATTATGATTTTTGGAAAGTTAGAAACAATGAAAAGTTGTTGAATAAATAAGGAGGTGATAAATGATTGTAGACCTTAATCAATTAAAGGAGATAATTCAAACTCTTTCTCAGCTTTATGTAGAGCTTTATGATAAGGAATTAGAGTTTCAGAAGCTGTTATCTGAATTTATACTTGATGTTTACAATCATAAGACAGTAAAGATTGATAATGATCAAATTATATTTGATGTGGAAGATGGAACTAAGCTTTCTAATGAAACTCAGCGAAAAGCTTTAATAGATCTTTGGAAGTCTAATCATCCACTTTACAGAGAAATTCGAGAAATAAAGTCTAAGATTAAATCTCTTGAAATGCAGAGAGATGTGTTGATGAAGTTACTAGACAACAGTAACATCTAGGGAGTTTAGAATGTATGCTTGTATGTTAGTGGCACCAGATGGTGACTATGTTGTCGACTATGAAGCAGAAACTGTTAGTGATGTAATTGATAGAGTTATGAATCGTGGATCAGAATGGTTCTTCTATCCTTATGAATTCATTGTTAGATATCCATTCAATCCTAATGGATATGTTATAGATCATCCATATTACAACTTTAAGAAGAGAATCAAGATTTCAAAGTTACTTCAAGCTTTCAAAGATGTTTATAATACTGTGAATGAAAGTGATAATATTAACATTTATGATTATCTTGAAATGGTTCTTGGTAAGCTTGTATAAAAGACTTTATGGGGGTTAGAAATGTTAGATATTGATCAGGAAGCTAGACAAAACGTTGAGAAGTTTCTTAATCAGCTACAATTATGTTTAGATTTTGCTGATACTAATACGATTGATAATATTGAATCATTTCCTAAACAAAGAGAATTCATAAAACTAGCTACTGAAGATAAACTTTATGCTTTGAACTTCCTCTCACCTAAAGAATCTTTATCATATTCGTTAGAAGAGTTGTTTAAACCTAGCTTCATACGGAAATATTTATCGACATTGTTAATGAATATGCCGAATATATCACATGATGTGTTAGACAATAAGTTTTTTAAAGCAATATCTCTAAATGCACAACCACGTATTTTAAATGAGTATCGTGCATCCTTCAATATAAGCTTTATATTAACTTTTGATATTCAGTCAATCAAGAAGAATATAGGTCAATTTATGTCAACAATATTCGGTATTGAGCACATAGTTCGTATTTCATCTTATAATATATTTAGAAGTTGTATTAAAGAATTTCTTAATGGTTCAGTTCCGAAATGTCAAGGATGTGTCGGTGGTATAAATTCTGTTATAGATCGTATATATCTTACATGCAACAGTAGCTTAAAACGGTATGTACAATTTAAGTCTAAAGCATCAAACGGACAAGTATCAGTTATAGCTTATGATAAAGGAAGAGTTTGGTATGCTCGTTATAAAGATGTCTGGTGGAAACTTGGTTGTCAATCTGTTCATGCATTTGTAAATCAGTTTCTAAGTTAACCACTTCTTTAAGGGAGGTTCTCATATGTCCAAAGACTACTCTAAAGACCATATTCAAGTTATGAGTGAGATAGATCATATACGAAACAGACCTGGAATGTACATTGGAGCTACAGATAATCCCTCTAAGTTACTAGATGAAATTCTGGATAATGCTATTGATGAATTACCATTTTGTAGTAATGGTTTCATAATTTCTGTAGATTATGATAATCATATTTATAGTGTACATGATACAGGTCGAGGAATTCCATTGGGAGAATCAGAAACTCCTAATGGAGAAAAGTTACCGGTTCCCGTTATCATAGCATGTAAGTTATTTTCATCTGGTAAGTTTTCAGACAAAGCTTATCAAATTTCTGCTGGTTTACATGGAGTTGGTTTAACTGTTGTTAATGCTTTATCAGACTGGATGACTATTGAAATCTGGAGAGATGGACAATATCATAAGTATGTTTTTGAGAATGCTGAATGGAAACAAGATAAGACTGTAATCAAATCATATTCTGGAAAAGAAACAGGAACAAAAGTAACATTTAAACCATCAGAAAAATACTTTGATTCTGTTGAGATTCCACTTGATTACATTCTAACAAGACTAAGTGTTGTTAAGCTTTATGAGGAATATAGTAATGCTCCTATAAAGCTTATCATTACTAAGAATCAAAAAACTATAGAGAAAAGCATTCCACGATCACTTCCTGATCTATTTAAGAATACTTTTAGGCCTTTGATGGTTGTTAAGCATACAAATAAATCAACAGGAGAAAGTATTGAAGCTATCATTGGTTGGAGCCAGAAAGATACAAGTTTTAAATATGGTGGGGCTGTTAATGTTATTCCAGTTAACGAGGGAACTCATATCAATTTTGTTAAGAATCAAGTTAAGAAGGCATTTCAGAATCTTATTAAGAAATACAAACGTAATATTCAACAAGATGATTTCGTATACGGACTTAGACTCTATGTTTTAACTAAGATTAAAGAAAGACATTTCACATCCCAAACAAAGGATAAACTTTCTACAAGCTTAAGATATTTCCAACAAGTTTTTGGAGATAGACTTTCACAAGATATTTATAGATTTCTTGATAAGAATGATAAACTCAGAACAGCAATTCTTGATAAGTTAGAAGCTTATAGACTTTTCTTATCTTCTAAATCTGTAACTAAATCTTTAGTATCTGATACAAAATCTGGAAAGACTACACGTGGTTTAGCTGATGTTCCTAATCTTAAAGATTGTCTTTCCCCTTCAACAGATGATACAGAATTGTTAATAGTTGAGGGAGAATCTGCTGGTGGAACAGTTATTACAGCAAGAGATCCAAATAAACAAGGTGTGCTTCTTCTTAAAGGTAAGGTTATTAATGCAGAAAGTAATTCATTGGATAAAGTTTTGAAGAATAAGGAGATTCAGGCTTTAATGAAAGCTTTGGGTACTGGTATTGGGAAAGATTTTGATATTAGCAAATTAAGATATAATAAAATTCTAATACAAACTGATGCAGACCCTGATGGTGCCCATATCAGTTGTCTACTTCTCACAGCTTTAGCTGCTCTTGTACCAGAATTACTTAAAACAGGACATGTTTACATTCTTAACATGCCTCTTTTTGGTGTAACTCATAAGAAAACTAAACAATTTACTCCAATCTGGGACAAAGAGGAATGGCTGAAGTACGATGATAAAGTCTACTACAAACACAGATTTAAGGGATTGGGTGAAATGAATGAAGATCAGATGGCAGAAATTCTTAAAAGACGTTATCAGATTGCTATCCCAGTTAAATTATCTGATGAAGAAATAGAAATTCTTAAAAATCTTATGGTTTCACCTACAATGAAGAAACAATTGCTTATTGAGAAGGGTATCATTAAAGAATAGTATAAAAGGGTTGGTAACTAGAAAAGTTACCAACCCTTTTTATCAACTTTAACACTAATCAAGGAGGAGGTAGATCATGAATTGGAAATGGTTTGCAATGATTGGGGTGAAAAGAGAGTATATGCCATCAAAAGATGATTATGTTTATGACATTTATGTCGATGACGATTTTGAAGAAGTATCTAACTACGTAGGAGTGGGTGATGGTTATGATTGCATAGAAGAGATTAAATTTAGAAAGAAACATATTGGATACATAACAGATTCAACATTTAAGATTATGTCTGCTGGAATTCTCAATTGTTCACCAATGTTAGCTAAAATGCTTATTCCAATTTTAAAAGAGTTTGGTGTTGAAAACTATACTACAGATACACCTTTAAGTGACCATGTTGTGGTTCTTTTTGAAAACTATGGAATAGTAAAGAAATAGTTTTGGAGTGCAAAGATGAAAGTATTAGGTAAATTTCTAATATGTGGTAATGATGTATATGAGTTAGATGATGATACGTTGTCTTTAGCCGACTCACTTTCTCAAAAGCTTAAACAACCTCTTCCTCTTAACAAGCAAACGGTTTTACAATTACTGCCGTTTATCGAAGAAATCACTCTTACATTAGAGGACTATACATCATTAACAATCAAGAGAATCTCCGATAACTTGTTTGATGTTGAGTATTGGTGTGTTGAAGCATCACTATGGACAAAGCAAATGACTTATGATCAATTAAAGAAAGTATTTGATGAGATTAGTGACTCAATTGTATCATTTAACTTATGAGAAATATTAGGGGGAGAACTTTTCTCCCCGTTCTTTGGAGGGTTAAGATGATCGAAAACACTTTTTACAAACAATTAAAACTTGAACAAGAAGGTATTCCGTTTAAGTTTTTCGAAAAAATTGTAAATGATTTGAATGAGTCTCTTTTCCGAACAAACAACATTTTTGTCAGACCCAAGTACTTTGTTGATAAATTAGATTTTACAGAAACTCAATCATATATATGCACTTATTTTTCTGATTCAAGAAGAAGACAACTTATTATAGATCTCTATTATGACCCACAAAAGGTTCTGAAGCATCTAGGTGTATTTCATCCTCTTTGGTATTTGTCAGAATCATCAATTGCAGATTCAATCTATAAAAAATTATTACATTCTAGGATTAATGATGACTATTACATTTCTTTAGATGAGTTACGAAAATTTGCTTTAGATCTATATCAACATATGACTTATGTAGATAAACTTTATACAGTCAATAAATACAATTTAACCAATCGTTTTCGTTTGACATACGAGTATAGCGAATTGTATAATGTTTATTATTGGAAATTCAACTTTCCAGTTTTTTCAGAATTAAACTGTTTTATAACAAAAGCAAGTTGTTCTCGTTATAAAGGAACAGCTCTTTATCCAGAGTTATCATACAATAGTTATTCTGATGATGAAATATATTACATTTCTGATGACTTAATGTGTTACATAGCAAACCAGAATGTATGGTTTGATTTCATATCATTCAAGAACTTCATGAAAGATGTTAAAGAATTAGTGGATTTTGTAAATAACATTGACAATTTAGTGAATGATACATCTGCAAGAATTCCTTACATTTTAAGAACCATAGTTCGAACGTCATCGAAAATCTATGTTTATAGAGATGATTCTAAAGTCGTTTATGTACTTAATCAGAAAGCAAGGAAATATGCTGTCCAACGCATAAGTTATAATCAGTTTACTAAAATGATTTTAAATCATACTATTTGATTTTCGAGGTATGCCATGGAGACCTTTTATCGTCTACTTAAGCTCGATCAAAAAGGTGTTTCATTTGAATTCTTTCAACAATTCATGGAAAATGCATGCTATTCCCTTTTTATGAGCATATTTATTCAACCAAAATATTATGTCAGAGATTCACATCAAGAAAGGTTCTACTATGTTTATTCATATTTCTCAGATCCAAAGAAATTGCAATTGATTGTAGATCTTTATCATGAGCCTACAAAAGTCTTTGATCGCATAGGTATCTATCATCCTTTATGGTACATATCATTTCAAAACGATTTGACCAGTATGTACAATAAATGTATCTGGAGAGCAAAAGCTAATGATTCTCATTACATAGCTTTGTCTGACTTGCAAAACAAGCTTACAAAAATTTATCAGCATATGTCTCGTATTTGGCAACTAATAAATACGTCTAATGGATGGTTTCGTTTAGAATGTGAGTACAGTTCCATCTACAACATTTACTATTGGAAACTTAATCTACCAAGCTTTCCAGAATTGAGTTGTTTCTCGGATCAACTACATTGTTTCTACTATGACTGGTTGGCAATCTATCCAACTCTTTCTTACGATACAAAGTTTTCACCTAAATCTTATTGTGTTTTGAATGATTCCATAGTGTATTTGGTAAATCAAGAAGTGAGATTTGATAGCGGGCCTTTCAAATATAAGATGGATGAAATTGAAACTATAATCAATTTTGTGAATCATCTTGATGATTATGTAAACAAACCTGTACGGTTCGATCATCATTTGGTAAACTTTTTCTATCGCAAACATAAGATTTATATCTATGATGATGAATCCAGAATTGCTTATTTGATTAATTTGAAGGCAAAAAAGCATCCTGTTCAACGTGTAAGTTATAATCAGTTTGCCAAAATGCTTTTACAACATACATTCTAATCATTTATATAAAATTGAAATCAAAAACTTTTCTTGAGAGGGAAGAATGAGTGGAGCAATAAACATTGTGAAAGAGTTTCTGGTTAAGTATGCGTCGTACGTCAATCAAACAAGAGCAAATGTTGCTCTTGATGGACTAAAAGCTGTACAAAGAAGAATTCTTTTTGTAACGTATAAAATTGCAAAAGATAAATTTTTGAAAACAGCCACAATAGCTGGAAATGTTGTTGCATATTATCACCCACACGGTAATGCATCAGTAGAAGATGCTATTGTTGGTATGGTTAGAAACGGCTATTTGGAAGGACAAGGTAACTGGGGATCAAAGTGTACATTAGAAGAAATCAAACCTGCTGCGCCCAGGTATACAGAAGTAAAGTTTAATGACAAGCTTGAATTTGCAATGAAGTATATCAATTATGCTGATTTTACCAAATCTGAGATTGACTATGATGAACCACTTCTAATACCTACTCCAATACCAATTGGTCTTATAGGAAACTTAGTAGATTATCCACAACCTCAACAAGGCATAGGAGTTGGTATTAGAACCATTGTTCCTATGTATAAGTTTGAAGACCTTGTTGCAGTTTTAGAAGCACTTGTAAATAATAAAGAGATTCCAATTCCTGATCCATTCATAAGTACATATGTTGATATTTTACAAAGTGAATCAAAGAAGATATTTACCACCGGTAGTGGGAAAGTTGTTGTAAGACCTAAATTTACTTTTGATGGATCAAAGAAACAATTACATATATATGCTTTAACAAGGAATTTATTGCAGATTATTAAACCTTGGAAAGACAAGTTAGTTGTAAAAGATTTGTCAACTAAATACAAGACACATATCATTATCGAACCTAAGAAGTATCAGAAACTTGATTTTGAAGAATTAGCAAATACCATTCTTGATAAGATGAAAACAACAATCAACTTTACAACATATGTTGCCATTCCTGATGATAAAGGAGAATGGATTGTTTATAACATCGGAATACTACCATGGTTGAAAGCTCAATTCAAATATTACCTAATTTGTAGAGAACGATTTATTCAGGACAAGATTAAGAAATTAAGTGATCAATTAGCTGAACTGGAGCTTATCAAACTAATACGTCCTTATCTTGTAAAGTATTTGCAGAACACTAAGCATCCAGATCCAGATGACTTTGTGAATCAACTTGATGATTCATTTGACAAAGAGTTAGTAAAACAGTTATTGACCAAGTATACTATAAAGCGTCTTCTTTCTGTTGATACTGATACAACTCATATCAAACAAGAAATTGATAGCTATAAAAAGCAACTTGAAACCATGCAACAGGATACAATTCAAGAGTTAAGATCTATAAAACTTTAAAGGAGGTGAACATGAACAGACGAATCTCTCATGAAGAGCTTTACAAGCGTGTAGAAAGCTTCTTAAGTACTAAAGAAGGCCAAGCTTTACTAGAAAGATTGATTAACAAACAAAAATCGAGAAATACACAAAACATTGAAGCTAAACTTCAGAAACTTGTCAACATTACTAAAAATGTTGGGAGGGAATAATATGCTTAAAAAGATTTATTTCGGTCGATTGGGTAAACGCGAAATACAGAAAGCAAAAACTCTTCTAGAAAAAGTTGCTCCTGCTTTAATGGAGTATATTAGAGATGATAAGGATTATCCAGAACTCTTAGCTTTCTATTTCCTTATAAGAAAAAGGATACACGATAAATTTGGAAGTGATTATTTAAGTGAACCGGTTTATATAATCTTATCGAACGAAGATTCTTGTGATATACTTATTTATGAACGAATGAAACTTGTTAAAGGAATTTACGGTTGTGATTGGTTTTCTGAAATAAATGTGTCAGGTAAAGGAGTTGTTATTCCGTCTCTGTGGGTTGAATTACATGATCCAGATGGAGAAATTCAGGGTCTCTACTATTGGATAATAGATTAGGGGAGCTGATTAAGCTCCCCCATTCTTTAATTTGGAGGGTGTTATTATGAAACAGAATAAGTTGTCAATCATTCTGTTTCTAATTTTGGTTGCTTTATCATCAGTTTTGTTTGGTATAATGATACATGAAAAACACAAGTATGATGAATTATGTAAGAAACTTGATCAACAACATAAAGAAGAGATTAGACGATTAGAATCTATCGTTTGTAAGTTATCACATCAGTTACATAACCAACAACAAAAGTTGCAACAAATAGATAATAGATTACAAAGTCTTGAGAGGCTGATAAAGTCTAACATAGAATCTACCAAAACTTTTATACGTAAAGTTAATCCTAGATTAACAGAAGAGGAAGTTGATTTATATGCAAGAGTTTTTGTAAGATGCTCCTTACAGTATAAAGTACCTCTAAGCAAACTTTTAGCTGTAGCTTACCAAGAATCTCATTTCAAACCCTATGCTCAAAATGGTAGATGTTATGGTATGATGCAAATTAATCTTGATGTATGGCCAAAGAAACTCGGTTTACCAGAGTGGGTACTTAAGGATCCTGTTAGAAATATAGAGGCTGGAGCTTATATATTACGTTACTACTATGATAAAACTGGATCATGGAGAAAAGCTTTAATTCGTTATTATGGTATATCTACATTTGCTGTTAAAACTTATGTCCCATCTGTAATGCGTAAATCACAAAAGCTTAAACAATATGTTATCGATATAACACTTTAAAGAGGTAGTAATATGGAACTGATTATCAAAGCAAAACAAATTGGTAATCAAGTGAAACTAATCATTTCAGCTGAGAAATATATAGGTTACTTTTTTAATAATCAATTCATTTTCAATAGGCTTAAGTTTCCAAGAATTCGAAATACACGTTATCAACCTTTACCAAAAATTCTTACAGAGTTTGGTGCTACTACTGGATCTAAACGTTGTTATGTGACCATAGAATCTAATAAGCTTTATGAGGTAATTGATGAATTAAACAAATGGTGGAATGACATCTGTAAGAAAGCTATAAAAGAAGAGATTATGTTAAAAGATATGTCGAAGACGAAGAAATATGCATCCTACTCGGAAATCAGAATAAAAGCAAAGTAAGGAGGTAGGCAAATGGCAAAGACTCCTTTCTTAACAACAGACAACCTAGAAACCACCTTAAAAGACATTCTGCAAATTCCATACATCAACAATATACTTATATCAGGAGCTCCTGGTATAGGTAAATCGGAAATAACATATCAAGTGGCAAAAGATCTAGGTCTAAAAGTTTTTGAAGTTAGACTTTATGAAGAAGGAGAGACAGCTGTAGGTCTGCCAAAACTAAATGAAGAAACAACTGAATTTAGTAAACCCTGGTGGTTTAAAGAATTGGAACAAGGTGATTATGATATACTTTTTCTTGATGACTTTCACCTTGTTCCAGCAGCCTTACAAAGCTATCTATATAGATTCTTAACTGATAGAACCTTACATAACTATTCTCTTAATAAGAATATCAAAGTTATTCTTGCTGGAAACTTTAATATTGATACGGCATCTGCTTGTGAGATACAGTCACCTATTGTATCACGTTTACACATTCTTTTAGAATACAAACCAAATGCTAAATCCCTCAAACCTTTCTTATTTGAAAGTGGTAGATTTGATCCAAGAATAGCATCTTTTCTTATGAGTTTTCCATCTTATATCTATACTGAAGATCCACCAGTAACTGAACCTTATCCTAACCCAAGGTCATGGGAGAAACTAAGTCAAATTGTTTCTCATAATGATAAACTAGTAAGTCTTGCACCTGGTGTGGTTGGTCATGCTGCTGGATCAAGACTTATTGAATACTGGAGAATATTTGCTAAAAGTTTAGAATCATTACTTAAGGTGGATCTTAAGACAGCTGAACCGCATGAGAAATTTGGGACAGTTGTTGCTTTAGCTTATCATTTTGTGAGTCAACTTAATAAGAAAGTATCTCCTAACCTACAAAACTATATTGAAAATCAGATATCAGCTGATCATGAACTAGCTTATATCTTTCTATTAGTTGTATTTAATATGGTTCAACAGGATCAAACTTTAAAGAAGAAGTTTATCACATATGTAAGCAAAAGTACTTTATTCAAAGTTTGTTTGGAAATCAATCATATTATGCAGGGGAGCTAATTAGCTCCCCTTTTTTCGGAGGTATTATGTATGATATCTACAAACAACTTGGTTTAGATAAATATGGTGTTGACTTTGAATGGTTTTCAGACCTTATTCATTCTATGGTTAAGAATATATATCAGCGAGTTAAGAATCCTTTTGTACATCCGAAGTATTTCAGCTATGATCCATCATTGTACATCGCCAGCTATTATGATAACCCGAAACGCAAAAAATTCATTATAGACTACTTCCATGAACCAGAGAAAGTGTTTGAAATTTTTGGTCCGTTTCATCCTTTGATATATGGAGAGGTTTTCTCATTGCAGTCGTATTTAGCACAACAAGTTTTCCATATAATCGATGGTGAGTTCTTTGTTGATTTTGATGACTTATTAGATACAATCAATAACTTAATACAATTTTTACAATCTTTGTTAGATTATCCAACAAAGTTTAATTTAGATTATGTTTATGTTGATGAGTATGATATGTATAAGTTTTCTTTTGACTTTCCTTTTCTTAAAGATCTTAAGAAGTTTGCTACATTTTATGAACCATCTGCTAATCTGTATCCAAGATTAAAACTTACTATTGAAGTTAATAAATGTGATAGATACTGTTTCTCTGATGGATTCTTCGTCTATTATCTAAAACAACATCCTATTGAATTTCTTTTTGATGATGTTGTTAATAGCAATGAAGTCCTTCATAGATTACAACAACTTTTGGTCACCATAGGATCATATAAGCAAAATGTGTACTATGAAGTTTTATTTCCTGTCAAAGAATTCCATATAGTTGATAAAGAACAAAGAAGAGCTTTTAAGGTTGTCACACAAAATTTAACCACTGTAGTTCAACAAATTGATTTTAAATATGTAACTCATAAAGTACTTGAAACCCTTGTATGAGGTAAGATATGGATAAATTTTCTAAAGCAAAAATTATAGCTACGAAAATCTTGAATTCTCCTCTTCTTTCAACTATTCCTATTCATTTTGTAGAGGCAGAAACAAGCTATACTGATGGTAAGTCTATCTTTATTGCTAATCAACATACACAGAAACTTGATGAATTTGTATATACTCTTGTTCATGAAGCATTACATATTATGATGCATCATCTTCCAAGATATCATAGATTCATTGTTCCTGTTGATGAAAAACCAAATATGTTACTTTATAATTTAGCAGCTGATGCCGTTCTTGATAGAATAATTCAAGAAAGATGTAGATCAGATTCTTCATCTGTTATACAAAGTGTAGTGAAATACTGTGATGCTTATAATATGGTTAAGAAACTATTAGACGATATCGATATAGATTCGTCTTCTGTAGAAGAAATTTATAGAATGTTAAAGAAACGCAATGTCAAGATACCAATGTGTTATAAACCAGGATCAGGTAAACATGATTTGAAGTCAGATATGAATTTTTCTGTAGATGAGATAGATATGAGTCAATATGCTGCAGAACGAGAATTATTTAAAGAGGCTTATTCTAGAAAAGCTGGGACAGAATCAAAAGGATTAAAAGCAGAATTAGATATTGTAGATGGTGCTAAGATTGATCTCGTAAAACATCTTAAACATTTATCAAAATCATATGCTTCAGGTTTTGATGATCTGACATTCATGAAAATATCAAGAATTAATCTTATATATCCTAACTTGAAATTGGCTATTCCAAAATGGATTTCCAGAAAGGCTAATGTTGTCATATCAGTTGATACATCTGCATCAATTTCAAACAAACAATATCTAGATGCAGTTAGTATCATATTACATAACGCACATAAGATTAATGTAGATATCGTTTTAGCAGATAGTGATATTACATCTGTTTTTGAATCAGTTGACAGAGACTTTGAAATTTCTCAACTCAAACAGTTTCTTAAACAAAGAAAAGGTTTTGGTGGAACATGTGTAGCTCCTGTAATTAAATGGATTGAATCTCGAAAGAAACATTATGATGCATGGTTTCATATTTCTGCTGATTTAGAAATTTATGATTTGAATTCTGCTAGACATCCAAGAAATACTAAATCTGTTTTTTGGATTACAGAATTAACACCTTTTACGAGAAGTAAAGATGTTCCATTTGGAAAGAAATTATACTACTAATGGAGATTGTTATGAAAGAATTAAACCAATTGAAGGAGTTATGTGATGTAAAACTTGTATTTGAATATCCCACTAAAACACAATATTATGATGTTGACAGAATCAAAAGATACAAACATCTTATGCAAGAATTCAAGAAACAATATGACAGAATTATACAAGAAAGACCAAGACTTTTATTCTTAGGATACGTTAATGCTGCAGAAGTTTGGTTAGAGATGTTATGGGGGTACTAATGAAACTCTATCAATTTGATGAATGGTATCAACAAGCAGTAGATTATTGGTCAGATCCTAATCATACAGAATGTCCTGATAAGTGTCTTGAGAAACTTAATCAGCTAAAAGAAACAGTTAATAGCTACTTTAGTGGTCAAGGTGATAACTACAAATGGTTCAAAAGAGCTTTAACAACTATGTTATCACTTAGAATGGAAAAGTATCATATGAAAATCACAGGTCTTCCAAATATCCCAGATGTGAGTGCTAAATACTACAAACTTACAGATTTGTTAACAGCATTTAAAATGGATCTTCCTAATATTGAAGAACTCTTTTCAACCTATACATCAACTAGCTCAAACTGTATCCAATGTGGTGATTCTGTTACAGATGATACAACAGGTACTACAACATATACATGTTTGAATACATCTGTAGTAGATAACTTAATGACTCGTATTGGGAGAGCTCCAAAAAATGATGTAGATACAATCTTAGATTTTCTAAAAAGTGTTGAAACTCTTGATAGAAGTTTATTCATTATGTTTAAACGGGATAAACTTACAATACAAGCTGATGATATTTCAGTATATCAATTAGCACTTGAATGCGAATTAGATAAAGTTGTACAGGTTTACAAATGGCCAATTCCTGGATTTAATACATAAGTGGTCTACCAAATTTTTGAGGTAGACCACTTGATTTTCTCTTTAAATTCTATTAAAATTTTGATATGAATTGGTGGAGGTGCTGATGAAGTTACGTGTAAATCTCTTCACAAAAGATATCGAAAATGTTCAACCTGTAACATCACCTCAAATTTATGACAACAAAACAAAAAAGTTTCATCCACATGGAATTTTTAGTGAGCAAATCTTTGGACCTGTTAAAAACTATCAATGTCAATGTGGTAAGTATAAAGGTAGGCAATACGAAGGTATTCGTTGCGATGAATGTGGTGTACTTGTTACAACAAATGCAGTACGTCGTACAACTTATAGCAAGATTAATCTTCCATTTGAAGTACCACATCCTTTAGCTTTATACTTTCTCTTTAAAAGAAATAAACAACTACAGAATAGATTCAAATCTTTTGATCCTGAAGTTCTTGATGAAATCATTACTGCATTACAAGAAGATGATAGTCCATATCTTGTTAGCTTAAGAGAATTGGATGCTCTATTTACAGATGTTATACCTGTTATTCCACCAGACTTACGTCCATTGATTACTAAATATCAAGCAGATGATTTTAACAGTTATTATGTATCTTTACTGGAATTATTAACAAAACATCTTCTTACATATACAGAAGATCACTTAAGATTAGCTGTTACAAAAAGATATTATGATCTATTTATGTATGTTTATGAAAGAGTTCCGAAAAAGGAAGGTTTAATTAGGCAGTCATTACTTGGAAAAGAAACAGATTTTTCTGCAAGAACAGTCATTACTGTTGATCCATCTTTACCATTAGATACAGTTTCTGTTTCAAAATGGATTCTACTTGATATACTAAGACCACTAATAATTCATCATCTCATTAGTTTTAAGATCAATCCTACTTATGCTGATGAAATGATAAAGAAAGCTTTAACATTCAAACAAAGTATGCCTGAGTTGGATACTGTTTTAAACCTTATACTCGATCAAGGTGTTTATATCACTCTTAATAGACAACCAACACTACATCGTGGATCATTAATGGGATTTAAAGTAGTTGCCAATGAAGATAATGTTATCAAAATAAATCCTTTAGTTTGTCCACCTTACAATGCCGATTTCGATGGTGATCAAATGGCTATTTATACACCACTTACTAAAGAAGCATCTGATGATGTTAAGAAGATGTCATTCGTTAATAATCTGTTGGTTCCTGGATCAATGGAATTTGACAATTTCGGTCAGAATATAGTCTATGGAATCTACAAGATAACAAAGAAAGAACCATCTGAAAATGATGTAATAGGTGAATTTGAATCTCTTGATGATTTTGTTAAGTGGTTCAACCAACAAGAATCAAACTTAAAATATTTAACGAAATCAGTTAAAATTAATGAAGAGTTAACAACAGTTGCAAGAGCTTACATAAGTTATCTTGTTGGTTCTGATAAGGTGATTAACAAAGCAATCAATAAGAAATTGCTTAACAAACTTGTAACAGTAACATTAGCAAAATATTACATTGAAGGTAAAGAGTTCAATATAGAGAATCTACAAATTTTACAGTTATTAGGAACAATAACTTCTCGTGACCTAACTTTAACTTTGGAAGACTTTATACTTGATGATGAGACTAAACAAGAAATTGAAACGATCAAGCAGGGTCTGAAACAAATGTTCAAACAGAATCCTAAAGCAATCAAAACCAATATAGCTGTAACACAAAAGGCTTTGAATAAGTTGGCTGATAAAGTATTACCAAAGATTGGTTATAACTTCAGAAGTATGATTCAAGCTGGATCAAAAGGTAACAAATCTCAAATGGCTCAAATGTTTGTTGCTAAAGGATTTGTTACAGATGTAGATAATACCTTTGTACCTTATCCAATATTCTCTTCCTTAAGAGAGGGATTGACTCCTTCTGAATTTCTGATAATGTCTAAAGCATCACGTAAAGGATCTGCAGATAGATCTATTAAGACTGCTGAACCTGGAGATCTAACAAGAAAACTTGTATTTGGTTTGAATCCTGTTGAATTACAAGAAGGTTATTGTGGAACTCAAGATTTTCTGGAAGTTACTTTAACAGAAACAAATAAAGACCTCTATTTATTCAGATATATCAGAGATAATGATCAAGATGTATTACTCACATATGATAACATTGATAACTATGTTGGAAAAACTGTAAAACTTTACAGTCCTATATTCTGCAAATCCGATAAAGTTTGTGAAAAATGTTTTGGTGTTTACAACAGATATCTGAAATCTCCTTATATAGGAATGATTTCATCACAATCTCTTGGTGAACGTGCAACTCAGTTAATTATGAGGACTTTCCATACAGGAGGTGGTGCAGATCTTTCTGGTATAGATCTACCATCAGAATATCTTGAAGAAATTGATGGTGAAATAGTAGTTATGAAAGACTTCATTATCTTAGAAGAATTTAATGCTGGAACATTATCAAATTCCAAAACATTTACTATTCAAGATCCTGATACGGAAAATGTTTCTTCTTTCTCATTACCAAGTTATTCAGAAATTTATCAGTCTTACACAGCGAATTCAACTGTTAAAGCTGGCTCTAAGATTGCAAAACTTCCGGATACATCAGCTAATATTGTTGGTGCTATAGATTTTGTAAAGAGAATCTTAGAAACAAAAACTATTGAGAATTACACTTATATTAAACTGTATGAAGTCCTTAGAGATATTTTTGGTTCCCTTGGTGTTAAGTCTATTTGGTATGAGATACTTATTTCAGAATTAATGAGAGATCCTGATGATCCAGTTAAAAGATGGAGAACAACTGAAGATAGACATCTCAAACAACCATATTTGATACCAATAACACATCTACCATTCATGAGACCCTTGTTAGCAATTGCATTCCAAAACATTGGAAAATCTTTATCAGTTATAGCTAAGCATAAAGAATTAGATATACAAGATCTAACAGTTTTAGAAAGAATATTCTTATCTAGATTTTAATACTTTTTTAAGGAGGATGATATGGAAGGTAAACTTGTAGTTGTACACAGTGTAGCAGGTGTTTTGATCGGTAAGTGTAAGGAGAACACTCATGCAATACTAAAATTAGAAAAGCCGTTGTCAGTTGTACCAAATCAACAAGGTGGTTTAGCTTTAGGTCCTGTTTCTATTGATCTGCTTCCTGATGAAATAACTGTTGAAAAAAGCAATGTTGTATTTTCATATGTAGTCAAAGATTCAAATCTTCAAAAAGCTTATGATGAAACAATTACACAACTTCAAGCTAAAATGTCTGGAATAACTTTAGCTTCACCTCAAGATTTGAAGAATGTATCTCGAAACAATTCTCATCTATCACTTCTCAAAAAGGAGTAGATGATGGAGATTTTTCTTGAAAATTTAGAAGGGGATCTTGAAGGTCCCCTTCTTTCCGTTTACAATCAAGATATCAAACAATACAATCTTATAGCTTTACCTCGACAAACAAATCATGGAATTGATTATGATTATGTGTTACTGATATCTCTTACAACACAAATCATATCAGATCCAGAATTAGTGGTACATGCAGCACTTGTTAAAATCAAACAAGATAAACCAGATTTCAATCTACAACAAATTGTTAAAGTTGTGATGAAATCAAAATATGATAGATTTGAATCAAAACTTGTTATTGGTTAACGGGGGTGCCATGTTTCAGTTAATGAAAGAAATCTTCAATGAAACCTCTAACAGCTTTCTAGAATGGAGATTTGAAAACTTCAGATACTGGTATGAAAAAATTCCTGAACTCGTAGAAAAAGCTTTTTTAAGAAATGATAAAGTTGAATTGTTAGATCTAGATTTAACTGATTCTGATCCAAAAACATATTACGGATACAATCCTCTAAATATCAAAGTTTTAACTTTGAAAACAAAAGCTAGAGAAGAAAACATTCAGAAACTTTACATTCCTGTTCCTGGACCATATGATATCTTCAATGTAAACTCAATGCCTTACATACTTATCGCAGAAATGATTGATCAGTTAATAACTGTTTATGATCAGACAATTAGACTACGATATTTTAAAATCGAGAATGATTCTTTTATTTTCAATAGGACACATTATCCTTTAGCTAAGTTTCTTGTTACCATTGGGTATTATGATAAATCTGATTTTGAAGTGGTTTCAGAAGTTCAAGGTCCAAATGATGTTGATACAGGTAAATGTATTATCAGGTTCAAAAAGTACAAGGGTACACCATTTGATAAAATGGTTGTTGCATCTTTGCAGAAGGTTAAAACAATTGGTGATCTTTTTGATCCGTCTCTAAGAAATAGAACGAATCAGTTTGATATAGGAACATACTATATTTATCAGCTAAATCTGTTTTATGATTTAGATATTGATTATTCAGAGACAACATGTGATATTCTGTGTAAATGGATTAGAAAAGCTGAAGAAATGTTTAATACAGATTTGAGATTTTCAAGTTTTGGTGATGTAAGTCAGAAATATATCTCATACTATGATATCATTGTTGAATACCTGCTTAAACGTGTTATAGATACAACTTTACAAAGAAGAGGTCTTGTAAAATTTAGAACAGACCCTAACTCTATTCTTAAATGGTTAGTTGCATCAAACCCGAGATTTCAACTAGTACAATCTTTTGAAAATGTTTTTAGAGAAGTCAATATGAAAGAAACTGTTGTTATCAATATCAACAATCCTCCAGATAGATACAGGACAGTTGATCCTTCATATCTTTATACAATTGATCCCATCAATACACCTGATAATGAGAAAATGGGTATAGTACAAAGAGTTTCTAAGACTGTAAAGTTAGATCAACTTGGTAGATTTATCATTGATTAGAGAGGTGTAATCATGGAGATTCTCGTATTTCAAGCCAATTATAGAGATAGATTTGGTAAATTACGTTACACCTTTGATCTCTGGGTTAGACATAACAATAAAATTGTATTTCATACAGATTATGTAGATCTGATAGCTATTATACTTAAGTACATAGCTATTGAAAAGCTAGCAAGAGATATTATACGGGATGATCAAACACAAAGATTGCTTATTATTAACATTGATGAATATCTTCCTTTTGATAAACTAAAATCAGTTGCTAATGAAATACCATTTTCACCACAAGTGACATCATGGGTCAGAGGTGTTATATCTGGTGACATCGATCCAATATCACCTATAGTTAAGAAATATGAACAGCGAATCTTAACTCTTCTGAAGGAGGAAAGTTAATGAATAAGTCAGTTTTTTCAACAGTTACATCTCAAGCACCATTTATTAACTTTACTGATGGTAACAGAGTTCAAATGGCATCATCAATGATAAGGCAATCACAAACCCTGGTAAACCCAGAATTACCTTTAATCTTGACGAATCATAGCTTTATTTATGCACAATCATTTTCATGTCAAATTGCAAAAGAATCAGGAATAATTGTCGATAAATTCAATGATGTAATTCTTGTTAAATATGATTCTGGCGAAGAAGATGTATTTATCATGGGGGATCTCTTTAGATCCCCTTATCGTATCGGTGACAGATTTAAGAAAGGTGATGTAATTGTACATCATCTTATGTATGATGTAAAGAATCATCTACCACTCTATGGTGTTAATGCAAATGTTATGTTTTCAACAGAAAATTCCCGTACTTATGAAGATGCTGTTGTTTTAACAAAGTCAGGAAAAGAAAAGTTTCAATATCTCTACCCAGTCAAGATTATTCTCGAATTCCAAGAAAATGATATAGTACAAGTAGCTAATCAGCTTAGACCAGGTAGCAAAATTTCTCGTGGTACACTTCTTGCTACCTTTAGAAGATTTGCTAGTTCTTTGATGAGTGTTGTAAGTAATGAAGATCACAAATTGCTTTCTGAATATGAATTTACAGTATCCAGAATCTTTACAAAATTTACAGAAGAATTTATTAACAATCAACCAGAAGAAACAATTAAATTCTTTAAACAGTTTGCTTTTGAAGACAAATCATTACATCCTTTGATAAGGAAAGCAGTAAAACGGGGATTTTCATTTGAAGCACCAGCATTCATTATAATTGAAGGATTATCCTTAAGATATCCAGAAGTCGGTGATAAGTTTGCTAATCCTTATGGTAATAAAGGTGTGGTATCTTTTATCATTGATGATTTTAATCTTTATGATGATGTCAACAATATTAAGTTTACACCACATGTTATTCATACACCAGTTGGTGTTCCATCACGAATGAATCTTGGTCAAATTCTTTATATGAGTCTTGGTTATCTTTTGAAGTATATTGTACCACAGAAACTTAGTGAAATGAATGATGTCAATGAAAAGCTGAAATTCCTCATAAAGTTTTATGCCTATATAGCACCAAAACCTTATGTGGAAAAGCTTGTCAATGCATTAAAGAATCAAACAAAAGAACAGATAAGAAAGCATATAGAGGAGGTTGAAAGAGAAGGATTTCGTATTGTACTTCCTCAGTTCACCTATAACATGTTTGACAAAGTTTATAACCTTTACAAGGAGTTAAATGTACCAACATCATTTATTGATGAGAGAACAGGTTTGCGAATGGGAGCAGGTGTAATTTATACAATGTTGTTGGAACACTTAGCATTCAAGAAACTTAAACATTTATCTGTTGGAGAGGTTGATTCAAGAACTCTCCAACCGACAGATGGTCAAAGAATGGGTGAGATGGAAATGTGGACATTAGCATCTCATAATGCTTTAAACTTCTTGAAAGAATCATTAACAATTAGATCTGATGATATAGTCTCCAAGGACAAAGTTATAATGGAACTTATCAAAAACGGATCATCAAATATGCCAAAGAAAACGAAATCATCAACATTTGATCTTTTTAAAGCATATATGATACAGATGGGAATTGAATTACATGAGGAGGACTAGTGATGTCCTCCTTTCGTTATGCAACTGATTGTTGGGAATATGATATTAAGGCTGCTGGTAAAACTTTTCTTGAACAGAAAGGTTTTAAGCTGAGTGATGACAAAAATGAATATGTTGTACAATGTGGTAACATTTTCAAGGAACATAAAGATTTACATAAAGAGTTTTATGATACTCTGAAGAAAATTTTACTTTTCAATCTTCCACCTGATGTTTTAGTTATCAGATACTATGTTGATGAAATAGTTGTTGATAGGAAACTGATATGGAACAATACGGAACCATTTACGATAAAGGAAAAACATATTAAATTCATTCTATTAGAAGGCAATAACTTTGTTAAAGTTTATGATGATAGTATCAAGATTTCAAAAGGATTTAAACTACAATCACCTGATTTGTGGATTGATATAGGGAATGTGATGTATGATTCTCTAAATAGAGATGAAAAACATAAAAGATTATGTTTTCTTGCTCAGAAATTTTTGAAATTTAGATATGATATTCATAACTACGTTGTAAGATCAAAGAAAGGAGATTATTTTATTGTAACCAATTCTCTAATAATTAAGATTAAAGATTTGAATGAATTACCAGATATATCAAATATGAAGTTGAATGAGGAATTTTATTACAAATTTTTATTTGAGTACCTACATTACTTATACTAGAAATCATTGATGTGAGGAAGATATGAAAGCTTACATGGATACCATCATAGTTGATGTGAGTAAAAACAAGATTAAAGATGTAACAAACAACAAATATTTACCAAAGAATATTAAAATCCATTTATCCCAAAAATTAAGAAACAAACCATTTTCTGGAAAGTACGTTGCAACTCATGTTAAGCTTGTAGACAAAGATATGATAAAGGAACATTTGTTTGTGCTTTTACGAGCACCAAAACAAGCTAGTAAGATTGTATATGATGAGATACAAGAAAAATGTACATATGATATACCGGTTTCTGCTAAACAAGTGAAAATGTTGAATAAAGCTTTACAATTAGATGAAACAATACGCAAAGTCTATAGTGAGCTTTATCCATAGAATGATGAATCAGAGGGATAGAGTCTTGAAGGCTCTATCCCAATCATTTATATAAAACAAATTTTAAAAGGAGGTTTGCCATGAAAGTTGCTGTCACAAAAGAGTTGTTTGAATTACCCGGTTTTAAGAAATGGTGGATCAACAATGGAAAACCAACTGCTGTAAATATTGAGAAAGACAGCAGTCTTTATACTAGACAAGAAGTAGAAGTACTGAAAAGTGAAGGATACTACGTCAGGAGAGTTAAAGAGTTAGGAAATGTAACCCTTCTGATTTCGAGGGCGTAACAGCCCTCTCTTTTCCTTGATAAAAATCGTAAAAAGGAGGTAGTCATGGTCAAGCTTGGAATCATTGAATTAGATCCCCAAAACAAAAGCTTCATAAAGAAACTAATTCCACCCGTTAACAGAACCATCTGGAATGACATAATTTCGAATGGTTACATAATCAAGAAAAGAAACTGTGTTGAAATTCGTGAGAATCAGAGATATTTAGCAACTTTCTATAAGTCTCCAAACACTAATAAGTGGAAGTTTTTTATACTAGCTCCAATTCCTAAGTATAGCAGAGATGTAGCAATAATCAATGAAGAAATTTACATTATTAAGCCAGATGGAACTGGTGAAAAAGTAAGGTTTAAAGGCGTAAAGAATCTTTATGATGCGATTGTTTACAATTATCATCAATCTCTTTTGGCTGAACTAGAAGATATTGAAGAAATGAATAATGAAGAATTAGATGAGGAGAGGGGCTAACCCTCTCCTTTTAATTTTTTTTTTGCTTGTTGAACTCTTCATGTTAAAATTTATGTGAGGACTAAACAGTGTTTGCTATAGACGATATTCAACATAAAGTTAATGAATATATGAAATGCCAAAAAGATCCTATTTACTTCATAGAAACATACGTTAAAAATTTCCAGTATGATAACGAACCTATCAAACTAAGAGAAAAACAGAAAGAGATTATTAGATCTCTGCTCTACGACCACAACGTAATAATTAATGGATCACGACAAACAGGAAAAACGACTGTTATTGAGTTATACATTGTATGGTTAGTAACATTCTTCAAAAACTATACTGTATTTGTTATGTCTAAAAAAGGTGATTCCACAGTCGAATTATTAAGAGACATTCAAGGATTCTTTGAAACTGTACCTGAGTGGCTTAAACCAAAAACAATTAAAGATAATGCTTTTACAAAAGAGTTTAGTAATGGATCACGAATAAAAGGTGTTACTGTTCCTAAAGGAAAAGAAGATGAAGCTGGTCGTGGTATGAGGGGTGGTTTTATTTTCTTAGATGAGGTAGCATTCTTTGATGCAGATATAAGCAAAGTATATACAGCACTTATACCAACTACAACATATGTTTTTAGAAAATATGAAGAAAAAGGTTATCCATACGGTATCGTAATGGTTTCAACACCAAATGGAACTTTAGGTCGTGGAGAATTCTTCTTCAAGACTTGGACAAAAGCTCTAAATGGAGAAATAGATTTCAAACCTATAAGATACCATTGGTCAGATGTTCCAGAATACAGAAATGATCCAACATGGATCGAAAAACAAAGGAAAAAATTTCCAGATGAAAGAGAATTCAACCAAGAATACGAACTTGTTTTCTTAGGTGCAAAGAATGCATTCTTTCCTGATTCAGTTATTGAAAAACTACAGAAATTTACATATGATCCACTTAAAAAGATTGCTTTACATGCTGGTACTTTAGATCTTTATGATCATATAGATTCAGAAAAAACATATCTTATAGGAATTGATACTGCTACAGGATATGCATCAGATTATTCGGCTATCATCATAACAGACTTTGAAACAGGTTTACCTATAGCAGAATACAGAGAGAAGGTTGTCTTAGAAGACTTTAAACAAGATATCTTAACATTGATTGAAAAACTAAACTTACAAAACTTTATCTTGATTCCTGAAAACAATGGTGTTGGATCTTCAATTTCTCAATGGTTATCTCATACAGAATATGCTTCTTATGTCTTTAAAACAAAAAAGAAAGCATCAAAAACAAGTATGAAAGTTGTACCAGGTTTATCAACTGATAGCAAAACTCGACCACTCATGTTAGAAGCTTTGTATGAAGTTGTATCTCAGAATGCTGAATTGATAAAACCTAATAAACTCAAAAATGAATTAATAGCTTTAGAAAAACGTGGATCTCGGATTGAAGCACCACCAGGATTACATGATGATACAGTTTTTGCTTATGCATTCACTCTATACGTTAGGCAATATGAATCAACTCAGATAAAGTCTCAAACTAATAATCGTGATTTAATAGCTAAACAGTTAGTAGCACAGAAAGTTTTACATGATCTTTATTCTGCAAAACGAGTACTACCAAACCAAATGAGGATTGATGATGTTTCTTTCAACAGTTTCATGTGAACCTAGAATTATCGTGAATAATAATTCATTATCAAAAGATGTAACTCGTTTTGTTTCTAAGTTTGAACTCCATAAATCTGTTAGCTTATGGTTTGTGGGTATTAAACTTGAAATGACACTTCCTTTGGAATTTTACAATGCTATTCTACCTTTAGAAACAACAGTTTTTGATATAACACTATACTTTAAGAAAAATTCACAAACAGTCGACACATTTGTTAATAAGTATATTGTTTTCTCTGCATCAGTAAATAATGTACTAGAAAAAGATGGTTTTATTACATGTACATTCATTCTCATGCCTATTAATTCCTTACAGATTTTACAAGGTTTTGACTTCTATTGTTGTAACAAGATATGTGTTAAAAAACTTATTGATAAAGTACTTACTGATGTAAGCACATGTCGTATTGATAAACCAAGTAACACTCAACAATTTTACAACGTATTCATTCCTTATATGACAAAGCTTAAAGCTTTAGCTTATATATGTAGAGAATTTGGTTATTCGCATTCTTTTTATACAGGTTATGTAGAAAAGGGATTCAAATTGATAAATTGGGATATTGCAAAAGAAACTCGACCAAAAATCCATATAAAGTTGTTTCCAGATAGTGTTGATGTTAAAGATATGTTTATTCAGAGTATGCAATATGTTGGACAATTAGATACATATAATCGTTTTCAGAATGTTGATTTTGTCAAACAACATAATACACCAATTAAGTGTCAACCTTTCTGTAAAAAAGATAATCAATCAAACATGAGTTGTTATGATGCAAAAAATGTACTTGATGCTTCTATGTTATACACTTTATATGAATCTCATTTTATAGATGTTACTTATATTCCTGAGAAACACATATTTAAGTTTGATCTATTAGATCCTTTCTGTATTATGAGTAATGTTAGTCAATTTATGAATCTGGTAGGTCTTTACTGTTTAACAGATTGGAAAATGTCGATAACTTTGGATCAAGAAACACCTGTTCCACAATGTTATATGAGACTCACTTATGTTCCAAAAGAGGTTTAAACTATGAAAACAGATCTTCCTAAACATGGTTTAGCTGAATCAACTGTTAAATTTTTATGGATGTTTAAAGAAGATATAAAACAGCAAACTCAGAAATACTTGGAAGAAACAAAGAAAACAGAAAAAGAAGAATTACAAGATTTACTTACCAAAAGCTTGTCACAAGTTTTCCATAAACGTGGAATTCCAAATATAGGAATTGATATATCATTACTTACAAAAGGATCAGGTTTAATTGAATCTACATTAGTGAATCATCCTTTACTTTCTATGTTAACAGCATTTCTTGGTAAGTCACCAAAAGATATAACTGACTTTCTGTATAAAGCTTTATCATTTGCAACAAAAGGAACAGGATTAGAATTTCTTCCAAGAATTTTAATGTTTGATAAAACTTATAAGGATTTTGTTGAAAAGTTTGGAAAAAAGTATGCTAAACTTTTATCTCTATATGAAAAGTCAACAAAAGCTTATAACAACTTGATTGCTAAATCTCAAAAAATTGTATATGAAACCAAAGAAGTCATTGAAACTACTCAAGAAAGAATCATAAGTGACAGTCAAGCATTCAAGAAAACTTTATTATCAGCTTTTGCTCCTGTTCATATTGTTGAACTTTTTGAACCTTTATTCAACAAAGCTGTTGAGAAAACTAAAGAATGGGCATCATCACTATTCAAGAAAACTGGTTCACTCCTATGGAAAAATGCAATACAACCTTTGTTAGCCAAAACAGGTCTCACAGCCTTAACTAAAATAATTGATAAAAAGTTAGGTAAATCATTACAATTACCACCAGAATTTACAAAATTTCTTCAAGAAAATCGAAATTTGATTAAAAAATTAGACAAATTTTTAACTGGTTTACAAGCCTTAGGTTATACTAACAAACAACTAAATTTTGCTCATAAGATTATCAAAGCTAGTCTTAATCAACCTCAAACTTTAACACAAGAAGATGTAGAAGCTGTTAAGGAGACAGCTGGAACAGTTGGTAAACAAGTTAAATATAGCTACCTAAAAGCAAAACATAAGTTACTAAGACGTCCAATTACTGTTACTCAAACAGAGACAGGTGAAATTGTTGAACAAGTTACAGATTTTGAAAAAGTTGAACAAGAAGCTAGAAAGACAGCTAAATCTGGATCAGTATTTAAACCATTAATTTTGGCTGGAACAAGTATTGCTGGATTATTTACTTTATCAAAACTTTGGAAACGTGAAAAGGATGAACAATCCAAACAAATTGATAAACTTTCAGCTGAAGTGAAACGTATCCGTGAAATTGAGGAAAAACAACATAAAGAAGGCAATAAATTTAGGAACTTCTTACAATGGATGCTTATTGGAGTAAGTACTGCTTTAACAAATCTGCTTACGTTTGTTAAAGGTGGTGTTGTAAATACTTTAGAATCAGTTAAAGATATTTTATTGGAAGTGGCTGGTGGACTATTAGCCTTAACTAAACTCAAGAAGTTGAAAGATATATTTAAACTTGGTAAGGCTACCGAAGAAGCTGTTAAAGGAGCTGAAGTAGCTAGTAAAGTTGAACAAGCTGGAAAATTATCAAAGTTTGTAAAATTTGGTGGTAATGCTCTTAAAGTTGTTGGTAGAGCTTTAGATGTTGTCGGTGTAGGCTTAGTTGGTTATGATCTCTATAAAAACTACAAAAAATTTGGAACTGTAGGAGAATCAGTTAAAGAAACGTTTTTCAATAAAGAAGACCTCTTATCTTCCACAGCCAATTCAGCTGTTGTCGGAAGTACAATAGGTGCTGCATTAGGATCTGTTATCCCTGGTGCTGGAACTGCAGCAGGTGGTTTAATTGGTGGTTTAATTGGGGCAGGAATAGGATTAGCTGGAAGTCTTATAAGGCGTTTTACACATAAATCACCAGAAGAACAATTCAGAGAGCAACTCAAAAGATTTACATTTCATAATGTAGCTACTGGTAAAGGTTATTCTTCTGACGTAAAATTAAGTGGTTACTTTGATCCGGATTTTCTGAATGTTATAGGACCTACAATTAAATTTGAATCTGGTGGAAAAATTGATGCAATAAATAAGAGAGAATGGTCTTTTGGATTATTCCAGATTCATGATTTGAAAGCATTAAAGACATTAGCTAAGTTAATGTTACCTTTCGTAAATACGCAAATTGATAGACAACTTCTCTTACAAGCACTAAAGTCAAATGATAGAAAAACTATTGTACAAGCATTAGCTGATGTTACTAGGAGATATCCAGCAACCTCTGAATTTATGCAATTGAAAGTTATTCATGAGCTGTATTGGAAGCCCATTAAGACATATCTAATTTCCATTGGAAGAACTAATCCGAATCTTGAAGCAGTTGTTTTTGATGCTGCTATCCAAATGGGTCCTCAAACTGCTATTAATATGCTGAAAGATGTTATCAGAAGTAACAATCTTAATACATTAAGTGATAATCAGTTGATAAAACAGTTTACTGAGATACGAGTTAACAAACTTGGGGAGATAGCAAGAAGAAAGAATATACCCATAGATATAACGCGACCTGTAGAACTTGAACAACTTGCATTACAGAATAAGATTGTACAAAACGCACAACAAAGAGCAGAAGCTAAAACTAATTCTCAACCACCTATTGTTGTCAATAATATAAATCAACCTGTTACTACAGTCAATAATCAAACAACAACAAATTCATCTAATGTTGTGTCTCCAAATCAAGCTAGTTCCAAACCGCTGTTTGTGAAACATTATACAGATTTACTGGATGTGCTTTAAGCACATCCAGTCTTCTTCTTTTTAATTGTTATGAAAATAAGAAGAAGAGGTGTTATGATGGAAAATTGTATGTTTAATGATGTGATTGAATACTTTAGATCATTTCAAGGAGAAAGTCCTTTTGCAGGAGCATCAGCTTTATTTGTACGATTCAAAAAATGCAATCTTATTTCAAAATGTTATTTTTGTGATACAAAAGAAAAGATGCTTACATGTAAGCCTTTTAACGTAACATTTTCATCAGTTATCAATCATGTTAAACAATATAATTTAAAGACATTAACCTTCACAGGCGGAGAACCAACTTTACCAGATTATGCAGATCAAATAATACAATTTATAGAATACATTATCCAAAATAACCAGCATATTTACCTTAAAAACAAGTATATTTTGATAGAAACCAATGGATATAAAGTAAATGATTTTGTTTCACGATATAGACCATATAGTGAAAAGCTAAAACTCTGTATTGTCTGGTCTCCAAAATTATTTGATGAAGATCTTTTAGAAGAAAATATCAAGTGTTACAAGACTTTATGTTGTAAAAATTACGTCGATTTTGTTATCAAACCTGTTGTAGATATTCAATACTTAGATCTTCTTGAATCTTTCTTAAGTACCATAGATTCAGAGGATAGATCAAAAGTGTATCTTATGCCTAAAGGTGTGACTTCAGAAGAATTACATGAAAGTAGTAAATTAGCATCAGAAATGGCACTTAAATTCAAAACAAATATATCTCCAAGATTACATATAGCTTATAATCTTCCATAAGAGAGGTTAACATGGCAAACTATGTTGTAGCTGGTGGAACAACTATTTCTAACGGGTTTAAAACTCTTGTTGAAATGCAAATTGCGAATGTTGAAAACATAAAAATGTTTTTAGATAAAACAACAAAGTATTTTTTGACAAGCATTGGTGAATGTTTATCAAGAAAGGAAGAATTTAAGAAAGAGAAGTTTATCAAAAGAGTTGTAAAGCTTTATGATAAAACTTATAACAATGACTGGTTCAGGGATACATACAAAGTAGTTGATTCTGGTGGATATCAGATTTCAATAGGTTATATTAAAGAAGATCAACTTGAAGAATTTATTGATGCTTATACTCAGCTTCTAAATCATCCACAAATAGGTGGTTCTTGTAAATATATGTTAAGTCTTGACATAGTTGCAGATTATCCGATTATCTCTAGTAAAGAAAAAATGGAGTATCTCAATAGAAAGTCTCTTGAAGAAACTATAAAATACGATACATCAAAAGTTTTTCTTATTTATCACTTTATTAATCCCAGATTAGAGCAATTCTGGTGGAATATTGTTAAAGACTATTTTGATTATTTCAATCATTTCTCAATTGGTGGTCTTGTTGCCTTTAGCAGAAACTCAGATTTTCCATTTAACGTTTATATACTTCCCTTACTAAAGATTATCAATGAAAAAATAAGTAGAAACCAATACTCACCTTTCACATTCCATATTCTTGGGGTTTCAAGTTTCATTGATATATTTAGTTTTGTTGTTTTTGAGAAATTCTTGAAAGAAATCTACGATATAGATGTCACTATAAACTTTGATTCAACAAGAGCTATACGTGAAACTGTAATAGCTAAGAAATTCCATGTTTATTTTGATAATAAGTTTGTTCCACTTTGTTATAAATCAGATTTACTTCATATGAAAAGTAGGCTTAATAAGACTTATTCGGAAACACTTTCTCTTGTTTTAAGAGAATTCTGTGATGCTTTCAACTTTAATCTTGAAATACCAGACAAACTAGAAGCAGCCGATATCTACAAAGATAATGGTAAAGGTGCAATTAAACGAGAATATGAGATACTTTTTACAATGTGCGCTATTAAAGGTCTTCAAGATACAGTAAACTTTTTCGATTACGAAGCACAACAAGTTGTTGATGCTGTTCTAAAAGGAGATATTGTAAAAGCTGAAAGGATTATAACTGAAACCCTAATTCAAATTAATGCTGGTAAGAAAAGCAAGAATCTTGTTATTAAAGCTAGAGCTCTATTGAATTCTTTAGACATCATCAAACATAAACCATCTACAAATCAAATTAATGAATTTATGCAGCGTGTCTTAGAAGGAGTACAACCATTCACAATTTTTGACAAACAGACAACAACTAATATAAAATCCTTGGAGAATCTCTTTTAAGGAGATATGATGCTTGTTAAGGAAGTTATTGAATCTATTAAGATCATAGCATTACATCGTGAATCGAAAATTAACCATCTTAATCAAGCTTTAGAAATCTGTAACTATCTTGAAGACCTGATTGATTTTGAAGAGAAGGAAACTTTACAAGTTTTTAAACATATTCTTGAACGTAGATTAAAGAATGAGAAGTTTTCATTTGTAATCAAAGATGTTGGAAGTTATCATGAATGGATTTTACAAGAAGTTGAATCTGTAAACACAATTAATGATGAACATATTGAGAACATAAGTATCAATTTATCTCTTTTCATATACGAAGTTAAAACTAATAACATACTTTCATTTCTTAAGAAACAACTAAATGAAATAGAACTTGAGAACTTTCCTTCGATTACAGAGAAACTCAATAAGTTAAAATCAGTCATTTCGACTGCATTTGAACAAGCTGCAACATTAGAAACCATTCAAGACGAAAACGAATTTATTATTGATGAATCTGTTGATATTGAGAGTCAGATCCAAGAAGATGCTGAAATTCTAACAATTACAACAGGTTTCAAATGTTTAGATAAAGCTCTTGATAGATTCCAATCAGGAAGAATTTATATTTTTGCTAGTGGAACAGGACAAGGTAAATCAAACTTTCTTGTTAACTTTTTATATTCTATGGCAATTGGATATAAGACATCTGATTATAGAACCTTATTTGAAAAGAAATATGAAGGATTCAAACCTGTTATTTTATTTATCACAAATGAGAACTCTATAGCTGAAACTAGACAAAGACTTCTTTCCATCATAACAAACCAACCTGGGTTATCATCAAAGTTTCATGATAAACAATTCATTTCTCAAACACTTAAAACTTTTGCTAAAGAAACAGGTGTTGCTATTTTTATGAAATACTTTCCACCGAGAAGTATAACAGCTTATGATATTTACTCGATATCACAACAACTTGAAAGAGTTAAAGGTTATAAACCAATTGGTTTGATTGTTGACTACTTAGATCGTTTAAGACCCTTACACAAAACAGAAATAGATCGTATTGCTTTAGGACATATAACTGATGAACTCAAATCAGTCGGTTTAAAGTTAAACATTCCTGTTATAACAGCATCTCAGCTTAATAGACAAGGGCATAGTGCTAAGGATCAAGCGTCTATTACAGATATAGGTGAATCTTGGCAAAAGATTCAAAATGCAGATGCAGTTATTCTATTTTCAAGTGAAAAACAGGGAACTGAATGGAAATATAATCTAAAAATAGGTAAAATTCGTTATAAAACACCCCCTGATGAACCAATTATTCTCTATAGACCAGATCATACTTTAAGAATTAGTGAACAACCTTTAGGTGGACAGAACTTACATCAAAATACAACACCAGTATTATCATCACCAATTTTACAAAATCAACAAATGTTTTTCTAGAAAAGGAGGATTGTATTGTGAATAGAGATGTCATACAAAAACTAATGACTCTTATTGAACAAGATAAATCCATCACAACTCAAGGATTTGTAGCTGATGAATTTGCTCTCAGAGAATCTAAACAAACAACCGTTCCAAACCCTGTAACTGTTAATCCAAATACAAATAAAATCGAGTATGTTGCACCTGAATTTGATGAAGAAAAAATATTTGAACAAGCAAATAAAATACTAGAATCACTAAATGAAGAGGAGTTTGAAATGGGAATACTAGAAGAGCTTAACAACGTAATTGCTGAAGAAGAAGCAACTGTTATTAATGATAATGAACTTGAGCAACTCATCGAAGAAGCTGCTGAAATTCTTAAGTCACTTCAAGAAGATGACTTTTCAGATTCAATTGAAGGAAATGATGTAGAGGCAGCTGAAGAAACTGCTTCTGAGGAAGGTGAAGAAGCTGGTGTCGAAGCTTCTGATGA
>Ga0256836_1000131_pt1 | contig 44967 bp, 44 predicted proteins | sample 4561380metaG_FD_185974 | JGI IMG/M metagenome (GOLD analysis project Ga0256836, IMG submission 185974) | Hydrothermal vent microbial communities from Guaymas Basin, Mexico - 4561-380 | ecosystem: Environmental > Aquatic > Marine > Hydrothermal vents | place: Mexico: Guaymas Basin | collected...
AAGACGATAAGTTATTGGTGCAAGAAATTAGGTATTAAAAAAAAGGGCAGACCTTCAAATATCAGTAAAGATGAGAGAAGAGTAGAAGAATTTAAAGAAAAAAGAATTAAAGAAATAGTAAAGAATAATCCAAATGCAAGAATAATGTTTTATGATGAGAGTAGATTTGGACTAATAACAAGTGTAGGGAGGAAATGGACAGCAAAAGGAGTAAAGCCAATAATACCATATCAACAAAAATATAAATATTTTTATTTATACCAAGCGACGGATATAAAAACAGGTAAGGATTTTTCAATGCATATGTCGCATTTAGATAGTGTTTGTTTTAATGAATATTTAAAAAATTTAAGTGAAAAATTTAAAAACGATAATATGGATAATGCAAGTTTTCATAAATCTAAACAACTTAAAGTCCCTAAAAATATCAAAATTGAGTATCTTCCTCCATATTTACCAGAGTTAAATCCAGAAGAAAAAAGATTTGAAGATATAAAGAAATTTTTAAAGAATATAACATTTAAAACAATAGAAGAATTAGAAAAAAAGTTACAGAAATTCTTTTTTCATATACAAAAAAGCAAATCAAATCTTTGGTTTCTTATAACTATATTATAAAGGCTATGAATATATGAGAATTGGTATAATAGCTTTATTATCAAAAGAGTTTGAGAAATATCCAAGTGGAATAAGAGTTTATATTAACGAATTTAAAAACTAAACACTGCTAAACAGAACTAAACGGATTTTTATTGAAAAATATATGCTTAAATTTAAAATAGTGGTGCTATTTGTGGGTCATTTTTTTGCTTAAATTTTCAAAACATCGTATTTATGGGAATTTTAGATGAATAAGTGGTGCGGGAGAGATGCACTTAATTACAGTTTTTATCAATTTATAACCTTCTGCAAAATGCCCTAAAATACGGAGTTCTTAAAATTTTATTGTCTATACACTTCCATAACAATGGACTATTTGCTATAATTTTTTGGACTATCAGATGGACTATCAAAGGACTATTATGCCAAGAGTAAATGAACTGCTTACAGATAAAAAAATCAAAGCCGAAATTAAAAAAGGTGCAAATAAAATAAGTGACGGGGCTATTTCCGGACTTGCACTTCATAAAACGAAGTCAGGCTATGTATGGAGACTTAGATATACCTATGGTAAAAAGAGAAGTTATTATGCAATTGGAGAATATCCTGTTGTAAGTTTAAAAGAAGCAAGAGAGATTGCAAGAGAAACAAAACTTTTACTCGAAAAAGGTATAGACCCGAATTTGCATAAAAAACAGCAACGGGAAGAATTAATTAGACAGCAAAATAAAATGCGTGTAACTGATTTAATTGATGAGTATTTAGAGATAAAAAAGAATAATGTAAGTGAAGCAAGATTTAAAAAAAACTATGTAGGCATATTTAATAATTATGTTATTCCTTATATCGGTAAAAAATATATAGATGAAATTAATGAAGATGAAATATTGGCACTGGTTAAAAAGGTTCCTAAAATTAAGCTTAAAAATGCAACCCGTTCAGGTAACAAGACATACAAAGCAAAAGAGGTGCTTAGTATAATTAAAAATTTGTTTGAATACGCATTTAGAAATAAATATTTGAAACATAATCCAATTTCTCTAATTGACCTTGATATAATTTTACCAAAGCATATTGAAAAACATATGGAAGCTATTACCGATGAAGATGAATTGAAACAGTTATATAAAACAATAGTTGAAATTAATAATCCCATAACTTCTAAAATTCTACAGTTTCAGGCATTGACATTACTACGTAATGGAAATATGAGAAATCTCAAGTGGGAATATGTTGACTGGAATAAAAAGGTTATTATTTTTCCAAAAGAAAGCATGAAAGCTGCCCATTCTGATTTCAGACTGCCTCTCACAAAAACTTTACTTGAAATTCTTGAATATTTTAAACCGTTCAGCGGTGATAAGGAATATGTGTTTATTTCAAGTAAAACAAATAAACAGATAAGCGAAAATTTTTTACCGTTTCAGTATAAAAAACTTGGATATCAAGGGATTCATACACCGCACGGCTGGCGAAGTTCATTTCAGACAATTGCAGCGGAAAAATACAAAGAACATAAATTTCCATTTGAGGTTATTGAAGCTCAGCTCCATCATAAAATCGGTAATAAGGTTACTCGGGCATATTTGAGAACCGACTTTTTGGATGAAAGAAGAAAGCTTCTTAAATGGTGGGAAGGATTTTTGAATAGTTAGATATACTTCTGAAATAAAGAAACTAATACAAAAATCCAAACAACCAAAGAGGAATTTCATCAAATCCAATTTCTATATTGTCTTTTACAACAAATGCATTTTTGATATCTTTTATCTGTTTTTTTGTCTTGTTTTTACCTCCAATTTCAAAGGTATATTTATCATCTATTATATAATCCCCTTGTTTTGAATATCTTATTTCGTGTTCGTAAAGTTGGGATATGAAAAATGATTCTCTGATGGCTCCGATATTTTGATTTGAGCACAATATGTAAAACAGATTTGGATTGTCTAAAAGAATTTTATCAGGCTTTTGAAATAGGGAATTCCCTTTTTTATTATAGTAGAGCATATGTATCAGCCTTCCTTTTGTCAGGGCATTGATGTAGTTGTAAAGGGTTTTTATATTTATTCCCATCTCTTTTGAAATATTGGTTAAATTAAAATTACCGGGAGGATTTTCGCATAATAATAGAAGCAGTTTTTTTAATATGAAAATATTTGATGTATCGATATTGAATAGATATAAAAGCTCATTTTCTATCGTTTTGTTTACAACTTCTAAGAGTTTCATATAATAGCTGTTTTCGTCACTCTCTAAGAAAAACGGATATGCTCCTGTTTTTAAATATTCTTCAAAGTGTTTAAGAGGTCTAATTTCTTGTGTTATTAAAGAGGCTATGTTATAGTGATTATTAACAATCTCATCCAATTTATATTTTGAAAATGTTTTATTTAGTTTTAATTCCAAATATTCTCTGAATGAGAGAATTGGAACATCATAAATAACCGCTCTTCTTCCTAAATCGGCAGTAGATAATGCAATGGCGCTTGAACCTGAAAATATTACCTTTATATCAAAAAAATCGTATATTGTTTTTAAATCTCTCTCAAAGTCTTTTTGATAATGAATTTCATCAAAAGCGATTATTTTAACTCCTCTTTTATATGCCTCTTCCGTAATTGTCAAAATTTTATCCGTTACTATCGAACTGTCAAGTGAAACATATAAAATCTCATCCCTGTTATGAGGCAAAGTTAATAGATACTGCTTGATTATAGTGGTTTTTCCTACACCTTTTGCTCCTCTAAGTCCCACCATCTTTTCATTAAAGTTTATTTTGTTAAAAATATCTCTTTTATATGGAACCGGTGGAGTTTGTAAGAATAGATTAGAATAAAAAAATAGTTTCTCTAACATTGTATTCCTTTCAATAGATAGAAAAAAACACCTAATTTTTTTGTATTATACTGAAAATTATTGATTTGTTAAATAAAATTAATATAATATTATGCGATCTATAAATTTTTATTATAAAAGGTTTCAAATGCATAAAATCAAACTCGATAAATCAAAATTTTATGCCGATTATTTTTGGAGCGTCAGTGACGGTAGCGAAGTCAGGGAAGATATATTTGTTAAGACATATCTGAAAAATTATTTTACTTTTAGGGATTTTGTAAACTTATACAAAATGGTTGGCAGAAAAAAACTTTTAGAATATGCGAAAGAGCTTAATATTGAAAAAAGAATTGGACATTTAATTGATATTTATGAGAGCTATATAAATAATTAAAAATGTTGAAGTTTTTATAAATTTATAGTTGCAACTATAAAAAATACATGAAAAATTATAGTTACACCTATAATTTTTTTCTGGAATTGTCATTTGAAGTAAATTTTCTTTTAAATATTTCCTATTCTTAATTCTCAAATATTCAGCAATTTCTTTTCTACTTCTTGGAATCTGGTAAAATTCAATAATCTTTTCTTTTTTACCTTAATAGAAAATAGTTTATGAAATATTTTAAAAAGCATTTAAAATTTCAGATATAATTTTTTAATGTAATGAACTAAATAAAAAGTAAATAATTTCTAAACTATTGAATATAAATAGCTATAAAATATTTTAAAAGAAGGATATAGTAAGTGAAATTAGTATATATGTGGATAAAAAGTTTCAGAGGAATGACTAATTTAGGATTAAATTTTTATCATAAATTTTGAATTTAATGGGAAGGATAAATTAAGTTTCAATTTAATAAATAATACTGATTATATTGATAAGTATTATCCAAATAATCAGTATTATAATATTCTTGTTGGGAAAAATGGGAGTGGGAAAAGTAGTGTTTTAGAATTAATGTATCAAGGAGTAAGCACTGTTATTGACTTTTCAAAAAGAAAAGAAGTAGAATTTAATGGCTATCCATTGCAAGTACATTTAATAAAAATAAATAAAAAAATTTTTGCTATTTTTTTTGATGAAAGTAAAAACTTGTTATTGTTTTGGGGAGCAAAAATTAATAATAAAGATTCTATTTTATTGAAAGATATCCACAGTAGTAATAAAATTGAGATTCCAAAATATTTAGAAGAGGATATTTATGAAAATAATTGGTATAGAAATATTTATATAAACTTATCTATATTGTCAATAAATAACGATTTTGGAAATGTTTTAGATATTCAAGAACAACCTATTACCTCAACAAGAAAAAAAATATCTGATAATATAAAAAAAAGTAAATACATAGATGAAATAATTAAAAAAAATTTTGAAAGATGGAAAAAATTTAATTTAAGGTTAGAAGAATCAAGAGTATATCAAGAAATGTTAAATTATGAACGAAATGATTTTATTAAAGAATTTATTTTAAATTATCATATTTTTAAAAAATTTAGTGAAAGTGCTAAAGATATAGAATTTCCTAAAAGATTTTTTATTAAATTTACAAAAATAGATAAAAGTTATTATGAAAATCAATTTGATAGAGTGGTAAAAAAAAATAAAAAATTAGGAAATATTAAAAATTTAGTATTAAATTATTATGACTTTTTTAATAAAATTAAATCAAAGCTATCACTAACACAAAAAATGAAAATGTTTTTAATTTTTTATTTGTGTGATTATTATATTTTTTATAGTAGTAATCCAGAGTTTTTACTGCAGATGATAGATTTTAATATATTACAAAATATTAAAGAAGATAAAATTGATGAGTTTTTAAATGATTTATATGATAATTATTTAGATAAAGAAAAAATAATAGAAATTCAAGGGCAAAAGGGAAACTTTAAACTTAATGAAATTGCTTTTTTTAGAGCCATGATAAAAATTATAGAAAAAAATAAAACTAAAATCCAAAATGATATAATAATTTTTGATTTAAATGATTCAGTTTTGGATGATTTGAAATTGTTTATGGAACAGTATATTGAAGTTTTTAGGTTAGGAAAATCTTTTATGATTTTTGATTTTTATCCAACTCTTTCAGAAGGACATATACAGTTATTTAAAATTTTTAATTTTATAAATGAATTATTGAGACAAGAAGAGGTAAAAAAGAGTAAAAATATTTTATTACTAATTGATGAACCAGATAATAATTTACATTATGAATGGCAAAGAAATTTTATTAAGTGGTTATCAATTTTTTTATCTCAATTTAAAGATATAAATTTTCAAGTTCTTATTACTACACATTCAGCTTTTATGCTTTCAGATATTCCAAAAGAAAATATTATTGCATTAGATAAACGAGATAATAAAGTGCTTTCTAAAAAACTTCAAAATAGTACATTAGCTCAAAATTTATTTACATTATTAAATGATGAGTTTTTTATTGATAGTTTTTTAGGGGGATATGTAACAGAAAAATTAAAAGAAATTTTGAAAAAGTCTAAAATTAGTAAAGAAGATGAAGAACTTATCGCAAATATTGGTGAAGAAGTCATTAGAAAATCTTTGATGAGTAAAATCAAGGATAAAAAATGATACATTTAGATATATCAGAAGAGTTGAAAAATGCATATAAGGATTATATTTTAGATAAAAAATATCAGCAAAATTTATATTTTAAAAAAACAATAGAAAAATCTTTTAAAGATAAGTTTAAAGAAATATATAGAAAAGAAATTATTAAAAAGAAAAGATATGGAGATTTAAAAAAATTTTTAAAATTTGTCTGTAGAAAATTAGAAAATTTTATTATTGGTGATTTAGATAAATTAAAAGATTTACAAAATGAAATTGAAGCTAAATTTCCAAAATTTATAAAAAACCTAAAAAAATTTTTAAGAGATAGACAATCAAAAAAGAAAAAAGTTACATTTAAAGATTATGAAATAATATATGATTTATTTGTTAAAAAAGGGTATGAATCTATTGTAAGTGATAAAATGGCTTATGAGTTTATAAAAGCTTTAGATGTAAAAGTTTGTCCTTATTGTAATATAAATTATATTTCTTACGTAAGAGATAATAAAAACAAAGCTGTTAGACCAGCACTTGACCATTTTTATCCAAAAGAAAAATATCCTTGGTTTGCAATTAGTTTATATAATTTAGTTCCTATTTGTAAAGACTGTAATAGTTTAAAAAGTAATAAATTTACAAGCAGATTAAGAAGTGCTTATAAAATTAGTGAAAATAATAATGATTTTGTTTTTGAAATAGATTATAATATTTTAGATAAAAATATGAGTCTTAAAGATATTGAAGAAGAAATCAAAAAAATAGATTTTAAAAAATCAATAAAAGGAAATAAAGAAATTTTTAAATTGTTTGAGAGATATCAATTTCATAAAGATATTGTAGCAGAAATTTTATGGAAAAAAATATCAACAAATGAGGATTATTTAAGTAGTTTTAAAAATTTGGGAATTAATGAAGATGAGGCTTATAGAATAATTTTTTGTAATTATTTAAATAGTGAAAATTTTAAGCAAAGGCCATTATCTAAGTTAACTTATGATGTTTATAATTGTTTATGACTTTATTGTTGATGTTAATATAAAATTTTAGTTTAAAGGAAGTCAATGAATTTTATAGAAAAAAAAATCGAGTTTGATAAAAAATATCAGGATAAGGATACATTAACTGCATTTTTGCCAGTTGATTTAGTTCATAATAAAGAAATTAATATCAAAAATACAAAAAATCAACCAAATGAAGAGTATTACAAATGGCAATTTTTATATGCTATTGTAAATTCAGGAATGTATCCAAAAGACTATATTGGAGTTGAGGTAGAATTTCCAAAAGGTAATAAAAATTCAGCTTCTTTAAAACTTGATTGTGCTATTTTTGATGATAAAAATTGGTTTAATTATTATGAAAGATACCGTAATAGCAAAAATAAAGATTTAGAAGCACTTGAATGGTTAAGAAAACATTTAATTGGAGTAGTTGAATTTAAAAAAGAAAAATCAAAAGATATTGAAACTGTATGGAATAAGCAACTAAAAGCTTATTTAAAAGAAAGTGAGAAAGAATTTTGTTTTGGTGCTATCTACGATACAGAAAGACTTTATTTATTTAAAAAAATACATAATAAATATTTAAGATATAATGATGCATATAATCTAAAAGGTGAAAATAGCACTTCTAAAGATTTACAACTTCATCTTCCAGATGCTTATCAAGACTTACCAAGTTTTAATGATATTTTAAATTGGATTAATCCAAAAAAAATAGATAGAAGTAAAAGAACTATTAATGAGTTAGATATAATTTCTGGTGTACATTCTACTCAGATAAATGATGCAATGAGTGTAATTTTAAGAACAATGGATAAACAAGGACTTGTTAATCAAAAAGGATTTGAGCTTTTAATTCAGATTTTAGCTTTAAAAATTTATGATGAAAAAAAATCTAAACCTTATCTTAAATTTTATATTTTAGATGAAGAAATTAATTATAAAAATTTAGCAGATGAAAATATACAAAGATTTATTAGAAGAATAGAAAGTTTAAGAAAAGAAGCAAAAAATGAATATGTAAGAATTTTAAAAGAAAATGTATTTAATCCAAAAAATGAAAATCATGTTAAAGTATTGTTAGAAATAGTAAAACAATTTCAAGATTATTCTTTTGTTAAATCTCATAAAACTGATCTTTATCAGCTTGTTTTTTATAAATTTGCTTCACCTTTTGCAAAAGATAGTAACGCTCAATTTGTAACACCTTTACCGATAATTGAATTTTTAGTCAATATTGTTAATCCAAGAAGTATTGAAAGTATTATTGATCCAACTGTTGGAATTGCAGACTTTTTGTCAGTTTCATATGTTAATTCAAATAGTAAATTAGACGATAACAATATTTTTGGAATTGATATTGATGAGCAAATGGTAATGCTTGCTACACTTAATATGTTGCTTAATGGGGATGGAAATGCAAAAATTGTTGAAAAAGCTGGATATGGTTCATTATTATATAAATTTGATGTAGAAGGGAATTTAATTGAATTAAATTCAATTAACGAAAATAAATGGGAATGGGACGATAGGGCTGATGATAAAATATTGAAAAAATTTGATGTAGTTTTAACTAATCCACCTTTTGGAGAAGATAGGGCTTTTGAGCCAAAAGACGAAAAAGATAGAAAAGTTATAGAGTATTATGAGTTGTGGCATAAATATAAACAGAATAAAATCGATTTAGGAGTAGTGTTTTTAGAAAATGCTTATAGAATACTGAAAGAAAATGGTAGAATGGGAATAGTTCTTTCAAATTCAATTGCTTCAATTGATTCTCATAAAATCGCAAGAGAATGGTTAATGGATAAAATGAGAATAGTAGCTATTTTTGACCTTCCACCAAATGTATTTGCAGAAACAGGAGTGAATACTACTTTAATAATTGCTTATAAGCCTGAAAAGGAAGAATTAGAAAGATTAAAAAAATCTGATTATGAAGTATTTTTTAAAAAAATAGAAAAAATTGGCTATGAAGTAAAAACAAAAAAAAGAGTTAAATATTTTGAACCAGTGTATAAGATAGATTATAACACTTTTGAAATAGTTATTGATGAAAACGGTCGTCCTGTTTTAGATGAAGAATTTACTGAAACTGTAAAAGAATTTAAAGAATGGTGTCTATCACAAGAAGAAACTTTACAAAAAATTTTTATAAGTGAGAAATAGATGTATATAAGAATACCCAAAACTATAAAATATAGGGAAATAGTTAATAATAATTTTTCACTTTCTGCAAATCAATATAAAAAGTTTGTTATTAAAAACAAAAATTTATTTAAAGTAAAAGATTTTTTAACAAGAGAGTTAAAAAGAAGTGATTTAGGATATGAGGTTGGTTCTATTAATTATATTGACAAATCACCAGTTTATTTTTTAAGAACAAAAGCCTTGCAACCTTACTCTTATTTACCAGAATTTACAAATGAGAGTTTAATTCCAATAAAACCTCAAGTTTTTAAAAATATGAATCTAAAAAAAGGAGATTTAATAATTTCTAAAGATAGTAATATAGGTGAGATTGTTATTTTAGATAAAGACTATCCAAATGTTATGTTATCGAGTGCATTATATAAACTTCCTATAAGAGAAAAATTAAAATATTATCTTTTAGCTTTTATAAAACATCATATTTTTAGAGAACAACTTGATTTTATGGTGCCAAGTGGAGCAACTATAAGACATGCTAAAACTATGTTTTTAGATGTAAATATACCTTTTCCTACCAAAAATAGAATTCAAACTGTAAAATATATTTCTCTTTTAACTCAAGCAATTATAAATAAAGAAATAGAAATAAGAAAAAAACATAATTTAATTTTGAAAAAAATAGAAGAAGAACTAAAACAAAATCAAAAACCAAATAAATTTAAATTTAGTTTTCCAAAATTTAGTGAAATAAAAAATACTACAAGACTTGATACAGGATTATATACAAAAGAATTTAAAGAAATTGATTTTATGATTAAAAATTATAAAAACGGGTATTTTTATATAGAAAAAAAAGATATTACAGGAGGAAACACACCTAAAATTAGGTATATTGGTAATGAAAAAAAATTAAAATATAAATGGGTAACACCTACAATGATTAATAACTTTGGTAATTTTATAGATTTAGAAGAAAAAAGAATAAATTTTAAAGGAAAAAATAACATAAATGAAGATTGCATTTTAATTATAAATAGAACCTCAAAAGGGGGAGAAGGAAAATATGTCGGTATAACAGCTTTTTATAACTATAATGATTTTGGACCTGGACATCATAATCAAGGAATTTATAAAATTTCTAAATTTGAAAAAGAAAAACTTATCTTTATATTAACATTTTTTAACTGTGAAATAGTTAGAAATTATTGTAAAGGATTATCAATTGGCTCAAAAATGAAAGAACTTAAAATAGAACAAATTACTCAAATACCAATTCCAACTTTCCCAGAATCAAAACAAAAAGAAATTGCTCTTTTATATCATAACCCAGAAGCAAAATATGATATATCTCAAATGGATTTAAATAACTTTTTAGAGAAAGATAATGAGTTTAATAAAAAAGCTGGAATTTATGAACTTGATAAAAGTATGAAATATTTAAAAAATCTTTTAAATAAAGCAATAGAAAAAATTGCTAATGATGAGATAGTGATATCTTTTAAGGAGATATGATGAAATTGAAATCAACTGAATTAATATTATTATTTTTATATTTAAATGATAAATCTCCTATTGTTGGACATACAAAACTACAAAAATTGGTTTTTTTATTTGAAAAAGAAATAAAGAAAAAATATGGCTTTGATAAATTGATGGAAAACAATTTATTCAATTTTGAAGCATATCATTATGGGCCATATTCAAATAGATTAGTAAAAGATTTAGATTTTTTAAATAGTTATAGTTTTATTGAAATTGAAAATTTTAACTTAGACATAGATACTGATAATTACGAAGATGAAGAAGAAAAATATAAAAATTATTTTATTTATAAAATTACAAAATTAGGTGAAGAATATGTTGAAAAGAAAGTATTAAACAAGCTTAATTCATTACAAATAGAAGCTTTAGAAAAATTAAAAAAAGGAATACAAAACATTAAACTTGATGATTTATTATTATATGTATATAGAAATTATCCCGAAATGGCTAAAAATTCAAAAATAAAAGATCAATATGTTTAGTTTAGAATTAGAGTTAATTGAAAAATTTAAAGAAAACATGCATAATGTATTTATTCCAAAAAAAATAAATGAAGAAGTTCCTTTTTTTAGTAGAAATATTGATATGGTAATCTTAAATCAAAGTAATGAAATTATAAGTATAGAATTTAAATTAAATGATATTAAAGGTGTATTAGAACAATCTTCAAAATGTTTATTATGTAGTGATTATGTATATGTATGTTTGCCAAATAAAAAAATAAGAAAAAATACAATAAATCGTTTTAAAGAATATGGTATAGGAGTAATAGTAGTTGATGAAAAAATTACAATTTTAGAAAAAGCAAAAAAAAGTCAAAAAAGTTTTTTAAAAAATAAAATAAGGAACTATTTATGAGTACATTTAAACATTTTATTAGATATGGGACAAATGCTGAAAAAAAGTTTATTCAAGATTTTTTAGAGCATTTTAATGGAATAGTTTTTAATGCGAATATGGTTTCTATGTATGCTGGAAGTATAGCAAGTTTTCTATATAAAAGCAGAAAAGAATATTTTATTGACCCATTAACTCATGCATTTGCACATAGTCTTGGATTTTTAAGAAATGAAAAAGGAGAAATAAAAAAGTCTTTAAAAAAATTAGCTGAACATTATAAAATTGATCATATTATATTAGAAGAAAACAGACCTTTAAAAGCAAAAGATTTTCAAGATGAAACTTTTTTAAAAACTTTTTTTGATAGTGTTATTAATTTTCAAAAAAACATAATTCATGATAATTTAGAAGATGAATGGAAAGAATTAGTTGAATTTTTAGGTTTTAAAAATGAACCTTCTTATATAATAGTTCCTTATTTTTATATGGATATAAATAATTACAAGACATGGAAAGAAATCAATATTAAATTTATAGAACTTGCACAAGGCAAGTATTACTCGCAGATTGTAATAAGTAAAGAATTATTAAAAGAGAAAGATTTCATTAATGAAATTACATATGAATTAAATAAAACTAAAGGCGTTTTTTATTGGATAGATAATTTTGATGAAACCAAAGCTACAAAAGAAGAGTTGAAAAATTTATTATATTTTGTTGAAAAAATAGAAGTAAAAAAAATTAATTTATATGGAGGGTATTTTAGCCAGTTGTTAAAATTTAAAGGACTTAATGGTGTGGTGCATGGACTTGAATATGGAGAATCAAGAGAGGTTGTTCCTGTAGGAGGAGGAATTCCAGTTGCAAAATACTATTTACCTGCAATAAAAAAAAGATTAAATGCTGTAGATATTATAGAAATACTTTATGCAAAACAAATTAATACAGAAAATAAATTTTATGAAAAAATATGTAATTGTAAAAAATGTAAAGAAATCAAAGGGGAAAATATAGAAGAAATTATTAATGAATTTTTAAATACTTTTGCACTTACTAAAGTTTTTAAATATAAAAAAAATGAAAAAGAATATTATAGAGAATATCCTATACCTGAAAGTAAAATTAACTCTCTTTATCATTATTTATATGTTAAAAATTTAGAATTTGAAAAAATTAAAAACAAAACTAAAAAAGAATTACTAGAAGAGTTAGAAAAAAATTATCAAGAATTTGAAAGTATTTTACCAGATGGTTTTTTAGATTATTTAAAAAATTGGAAAGTAGTGTTAGATGAGTAAAAAAGAAGTGTTTATACTTGGTGCAGGTTTTTCATATCCTGCAAAATTGCCACTTCAAAATAAATTGTTAGAAGAAATATTGAAAAATAAAGATCTTGAATATTTAAACTATTATGCAAAAATTGAAGAGTTTTTAGATTATTTTTTTAATGGGAGTTTTGATTTAGAAGACATATTTACTATTTTAGATAGAAGTTATTTATATGAAGAAAATTTTTCTCATTTAAAATGGACTGATACATATGAAATTAGAAAAAATCTAATTTTCTTAATAGTTAATTTAATTGATAGAAAGTTAAATGATTTAAATACTTTTAAAGCAAAATATGAAAATTTTATAAAATATATTTGTAAAAATTATAAAAAAGTATCGGTAATAACTCTTAATTGGGATACATTATTAGAAAAATTAGTGAAAAATCTTTGCAAAAACATAATGATTGACTATTGTTTTTATACATATGGGCTTGACAATATGCAGCATATTCCTCATATTAATCTAAAAGCAAAAGGTGAAAAAAATTTAAAGATTATAAAACTACATGGTTCTATTAATTGGTTGTTTTGTCCTAATTGCCATAGGCTAATTGTTGATGATAAAAAAATAGAAAGTATAGGAAAATTAAATCAAAAATGTAAATATTGTCAGGATTATTCTAAGATTGATGTTTCATTAGAAAATTTTATAGTTACTCCTACTATTTTAAAAAAATTTGATAATTTACATCTAAAATATATATGGGATAATGCATTTATTGAACTTCAAGAAGCTTCAAAAGTTACCTTTATTGGATATTCTCTACCGAAAGCAGATTATGAATTTTTATATTTATTAAAAAAAGTATTAATTGATAAATATATTAAAGTAGTTCTTGCACCTATAGATAAAAATAGTGAGACTCATACAAGGTATGAAAAATTTTTCAAAGATGTTGAATTTTGTTTTGATGGATTCGAAAAATGTCCAATATAAATTTTAAAAAATGTTATTTAAAATAATAGATTAAAAACTTTAGAAATAGTGGTTTTTTATTCTATATTTGCATTTAAAGGTTTATTATGATTATTAAATTATCAAATAAAAATGACCCTTTTAAAGAATGGATTGAAAGTTTTAATAAAAAATATTCAAAAAAAGAGAAAGTAATTAATCATAATGAAGCACAAGAATTTTATAAAAAACTTGTTGAAGAATCTCTTCCACAGTTGAAATTAGAAATTAATGAAGTTGTTAATAATTTGATAACAAATATAAAAAGTTGCGATGCAGTTCAGATTTTAGAATATTTTGGAGTTAAGTATAGTTTTTCAACACCTAATACAATCATTCAAGATATGGATAGTGATAGAAATTTTAAATTAGATTATATTCACAGTTTAGTAACTGCTGTTGGAGTCTTGTCTCAACAACAATGCGAAGAAAGCATATTAAACAAAATAGATGAAGATATTGAAAAGATAAAAAATTTATCAGGTATTTATTTAATGCTGACTTCTGATAATAATGGATTACCAAATGAAATTAAATTTTCTCAATCAATTCATAATTTAATTGTTAGAGGAGATTCATATCCTCAGCATAAAATAGAAATGTGTAGGGAATTGTTTTCTAAATTTGATGATGTGTTAAAAAATGAATATGGAATTACCTCACAAGAATTAATTGACGAATTAATTGCTATTTCAGAATATCCTTTGAAAAATATAGAAATTCAAAAAATATATTTTTATGAGATAGAATCAGCACATAAAGAGTTTGTAAAAAAATTAGATTCAATCCAAGATGAAGAAGAAAAAATAAAATTTATTCAGGAATATAAAGATTCTAAAGAGGCAAAAATTTTAAATGAAAAGTTTCAGGAAATATACAATAAAACAGGAGTTTCATTTGACAATTCTATTTTTAAAATACATAAAACTTTATTACCTAAAAAGATTTTAGACCAAATTAGTATGCAAATAGGAGATAATAAGTGTTTTCAAAATGGACAAATAAAATATTTTCCTATAAATAATACACTTATTTATAATAAGCCTCTCATGCTTATAAATGATGAATATTATTGTTTTAATCCTGCTCTCATAATATACAATTTACATACTTTGTTAGAAAACATAATATTGAATATTATACCACTTAAAAAGCATCAGAAAAATTATTATAAAAAAAAGGGGGAATATTTAGAGGATAAAGCCTTAAAATTATTTCAAAACATATTACCAAATTGTAAAATTTATAAAAATTTAAAATACAATAAAGATGATGAAGTTGATGGTATAGTAATTTATGATAATAATATATTTATTATTGAAGCAAAAAGCAATAAGTTTACAGAAGGAGCAAAAAAAGGTGATCTTAATAAAATTAAAAGAAATACAAAAGATATTGTTGAAAAAGCATATCAGCAAGCTATTAGAACAAAAAGATATATTTTATCTAAAGATAAAGTAAATTTTAGAGATAGGAAAACAAATAAAGTTATTTTAAGAATTGAAAAAAATAAAATTAAGAATATATATTTAATCAATGTAACCCTTGAACCATTAAATAATATTACAACAAATTTAACATCATTAAAAGAATTTGGGTTTATTCAAGATGAAGAATGGATATGGTCTGTATATATAAATGATTTAAGAATAATTTCTGAAATACTTGACTCCCCAAGTGAATTTTTATTATATGTAGATAGACGAATTCGTTTTAATGATTATCCTCAAATAAAATTTGCAGAAGAAATAGATATATTTGGTTATTTTTTAAGTGAAGGTTTATATTTTTATGATATAAATTTTCCTCAAAATGGATTTATATTACATATTGATAATAGTTTCTCTAAAGATATTGATTTATTTTACGCATGGAAAGAAGGTGTTTTAGCTAATAAATACGAAAAACCAAAATTATTTAATAAGTGTAAAAATAATATAAAATTTTTAGTGCAAAAAATAGAAAAGTTAAATAAAGAAAATTTCACTTTATTAACTACATCTTTATTGAGTCTTAATTGTAAAACTCAATCTTTTATAAAAGAAAATATTGAAAAAATAGTAAATTTTAAAATAAATGATTTTAGTTTTCCTTTGAAAGAAAAAAATGTAGGTGTTACTTTTATCAATAAAAAAATTTTTAACTTTCAACGAGTAAAACAATTATGTGAATTATATGCCTATCAACATAAAATTGGTCATTGGTTTGTAGTGATTATAGGTAATAACTATTTAGATTTTAAAAAATTTTACTTTGAAAATAAATATAATAAAATGTTAAAAATCAAACTTGAAAAATTAAAACAAATGAGATTTAAAGACACTCTAATCAAAAAGAAAAAAATTGGAAGAAATGATTTATGTCCATGTGGAAGTGGTAAAAAATATAAAAAATGTTGTTTAAATAATAGAAATTTATAAATTTTTTCCAATTTTTAAAAAAAGAAATCTTTAAACAAATATATTTAAAAATTTTAATTCGTCTAAGACCAATATCATTTTTCAGAGCTTGATAAAACAAATCAAAAATTATATTTGTTTTTTATATCTCCAAATAAAAATTTTTTTCTTTAACAATCTCAAAAATATTAAAAATTTTCACTACTTCTTTTGATAATAAGTACTTAATAACTTAATGATAATTATATAAATTAAAGTTCGATACACTATACATAATAGTAATTATCATCAAAAAAGGTATCAAATTTTGCAAAATAAACTTTAAAAAAAAGTGTATATAACCATACATAGCTTTCACATGTGAAAGCTATAAAATTATTTTTAAGGAGTGAAAATGAATGTGAAACTCATCGATGTTGAAGGATTACTGGAAAATTTACATGATGAAAATGTAAAGGAAACTTTGAAGATATTACTGGAAGAACATAGGAAAAGAATAATTAAATCATTACAACTTATTCAAATTTATGTAGAACTTGATAAACTTAAAGAAGCCTATGAAGCTTTAAGTATTTTTATGGACGAATTTCTAGGAGACTTCCACGAAAAGATTCTAAAAATTTTTAAAATATATTTTTTGAAAGGATAATCCTATGACAACAATTAAAGAAAAAGAAGCGATTTTAAACGGAATTGAAATAGTAAAAGAATACGTAGAAGGACATTTTAAAACTATCGATTATTTTATTCAATTAGAAGGCTGGGATGTTGCAGGGCTTTTTCTGGATGACATTTTTATTGATAATCTTATTCAGGCATATGCTTGTTTAATAAATCTAATTAAAATTGAAAAAGAGGAAAATTAATCCTCTTTTTTTCTCTTTTAGAGATAATTTTAATTATAACTTTTTATAACTCTATTGCAACTTGTTGTTTTAATATGGTTGCAATTAAATTTTATCTTTAATTAATTCTTTGATAGGATATTTGGTTTCTTGATACAAACTACTGCTTTTGTTTGAACCAGCAATTTTATATTTTACTGCTAATCCAACTGTTATTTTTTTATTTATGTCTTTTGCTTTAATATCTTTTAAAGTATAAAATTCTTTAAAATCTACACGTCCGTGTAAATTATTTAATTCAGTAACTACATCAGCGAAACCTTTAACATATAAGTCTTTTTCTCCATGGGGTGCTAATTGTAAATTTACAGGTACATTCACAATGCGGTCCTTAAAATAAATACTTAAAGTATTAACATCTAAAAATTTATTTGTGTAATTTGTAAATTTAACATATCCATTTGGTAACTCTTCAACTTTAATAACTGCATTTTTTATTGAATAATGAGGTATTGCATCATAAAAGTCGGCTCTGTAAATAGTATAAGTAGCTGTATCAGTTTTTGGATTTACAGTTACATTGTAATATAAAATTTTACCCCTTTTATTGTCATATTTATGAGGATTTTTTGAAAATGCATATTTGATAAATTCTTTGTTTTTATTTCCTTCTTTTAATTTTGCAATATAATTTTTAGTAGTTAATGTTATTTTATTATTTACAATTGAAAAATTATTCAAACAACCTTGCATAGGTGTACAAGGAAAAGCACTGCTAACCATAGCTTTTAAGTCAGGCTTTTGAGGCATTTTTATATATTTTTTAATCTCAATATCTATTTTATCCTGCTTGAAAAAACCTGTTTTATCATTATATTTTTTCTTGACAGGTAATGATTTTATTTTTTCATTTTCACTTTTTATTGAATAATAATTATCCAAAATTTTTTTATTTTCAGAATTTGCCTGATCGACCAATTTTGCATATTCATCAATTAATTGTTTTCTATTGATATTATTTTGTTTTAAATAGTTTAGAACAAATTTTTCAAATTTAATATTATCAAACACACATTGTTCTCCATGGGTGGTTCCAAAAATGGCAGGAGCCAATCCAAAACTTAAAACACCCACTGTTACATTAGTAGCTATATCTTTAGAGGAATAATGTTTTTCTAATTTATAAAACCCTTTACATTTAAGACCTTTTTTCTTCATACTTCCAAGGCCCCAATCAGATACAGAATCAAATTTATATCCAAATTTTTTATACCCTATTGGTTTTAAAGTATTTAACTCTACTGCTTTTGAATATAATTTTTTCTTATCATAAATATTTCTGCGACTATAAATATTTTTATAATTAAAAACTTTTTTATAACTAAACTATTTAAAAGTTTATTTTTATCTACAACCTTTTTCTGAATCACATCCCCATAAGGCATAGTATCGATTGGCATATATAATGAATATTTAGGTTTTGCTTTATAATAAATATTTTTTATATGTTGAGATTTAAAATTTTGAGAAGTAATTGTATTATTTTTATTAGCACATCCTAAAAATAAAGACCCTACTAATCCTAATGTTAATAAATAAGTTTTTTTCATTTTTTTCTCCTTTAATTTTTTTATACTTTATCTACAAGCCCAAGGAGCCAATCTATTACATAACCCTTCTAAAAGATTCTGCGCTCCTGGATTATCATATTCTGCTGCCCTTTTAAGAAGCTTATAAGCTTTCACATAGTTTTTATTAACTCCCCATCCTAAAATATAAAAAGTTGCTAATTTTAAAGATGCTGCTCCTTTTCCATATTTGTCATAATCTACTTCAATTGCTTTTTGTAACATCTCAACAGCTTTTTTATAATTATGATTATATTTTTCTCCAAGCTGATATATAACAGCTGCATTGTAATAAGATTCCCCTAACAAATGAGTTTGATATTCAGTTCTATTTTTTTGATTTTTTAAAATATTAATTGCTTCTAAACAACTATCTACTGTGGCAGTTTTTAGTGCTTTTTTAGTAATGCTTGACTGTTCACATTTTAATACAGCTCCAACCCAATTGTTTGATGTAGATTGTGCAAAAAGATTAGTAATAAATAATAGCCCTAATAAAAGAAAAATTTTTTGCATTTCTTTCTCCTTTATTCCAACCCATCTCTTTCTAATGCATTACATGCTGGAATGTAACCATTGTTATGACAAGCTTCTTTAAGATATTTTCTTGCTTTAAATGAATGCCCCATTTGATATTCATCAATGCCATAAAGATACAAACGATGTCCTTTCTCTAAATTTGGAGGATTGTTTCCTCTTAAATATGCAGACCAATCATTATATGCACTTGAAAAAGAAAATAAAATCATAGTAATAAATAACAATGTTCTCATACTTTCTTCTTTTTAAAATTTGTAATTAATAGACCCACTTAAAGTTTCTTCATCTAAGTCTCCTGATTCAAAAGTGATGGACCCTTTTGAATATTCCACTGCAACACTCCACTTACCATAAAACAGCTCTATTCCTCCATACGGAATAAATCCATAACCATCTGAGCTTTCAAGTCCGACATATTTACCTTGAACTCCACCATAAATATTTAAATTTGTTTTTTCTGAAATGTTAATGTTGTATTTCGGTGCAAGGAAAAAACCTCCTTCGGCAACATCTATACTATTTATACTTCCATAATCAGCAAAAAATCCCCACTTAATACCAAAACTGCTTTGTCCAAATGAATGTTCAAAGCCCATTTTTAAACCATAAATAGTTCCATCAATATTAGTATTGTCAAACTTAACATTTTTTATTTCTATACCAAGCTGCATACCTGAGCCACTTTTAAATGCTTTTTTTGAAGGCGTTGGGATTAAAAAAGCAGAGGCTATACTAGCTGATACAACAGATAAAACTACAAACTTTTTAAAATTCATCCTTTCTCCTTATCCTATTTTACTTATTGTGATGTTAGCTATTGTGATTTGAGAGTTAAATTATAACTAATTATTCTTTTTTGTTAAACAAAAAAATACAAAAAAGAAGGCGTTATGTTAAAAAATGAAACCCTACGTAATGAAACGGTAGAAAAAATTTATAAAAAAATTGGAGAAAATGTTAAAAAATATAGAGAAAAAAAGGGTTTGTCGCAATTAGAGCTTGCCCTAAAAATGGGCTTTAAATCAATAAGTCTTATCTCTCAAGCGGAATTATATAAAAACAAAAGGCACTTCAATGTGGAACATTTAGCTAAAATTGCCTATATTTTGAACATTGAAATAGAAAAACTTTTTGAAGGTGTGAATGAGATTATACAAGAAGAGAAAAATAAAAATTAATCTTCTTTTGCTGCAAATTTATCTTTAAAGATTATTTTATACCCTATTATACAAGTTGCAAAATTAAAAAAATTAACTGCTTTTTCTTGATTTTCAAAATTAGTCATACCTAAAACTTTTTTATCTTCATTTAAAAAAATTATTTGATTTCCTTTAACTTGGATATATTTAGTTGTACTTATAAAAATATTATTTATTCCTAATGCCTCAAAATCAAGTTCAAGTTTATATTCTTCTAAAATATCTTTTGGTTTAAACTCAATAGGCAATGCTTTTCTCCTTTTTTTTAGAAATTATAAAAAATTTCTTTAAATCAATCCTTATTTTTTCCCAAATTTGATTTTTCATTGTTCTATTTATATACAAAGACATAGATTGAAGGAGAGAGCAATGGAAGAAAAATTTTTAACAGTTAGAGAAGTAAGCGAAATTGTGGGTTTCAAAATATCTACTATTTATAAGTTTATTAAAACTAAAGACTTTCCAAAACCTATGAAAATTGGAAAGTCGAGTAGATGGAAACTGACAGATATTCAAAAATGGATAAATCATCAAATTTCTAAACAAGAATAGTTTAATTTTTTATTTAAATTCCTTGGTTTTATGGATTCTTTTTACAGAAAAAATATAAACCCGTAATTATTGTCTTTTTTGAAAATTAACAATTTTTCTAATGAACAAAAAGGTTACTGTTTGTTAACAAAAAAATAAAGTCAAATGGTAGCCCAAAATAGACTAAAAAAGGAGAGTATAGATGAACAAAGAAAAAAATTTTGAACAAGAGATAAAAAAAATTTATAGAGAAATTTTAATTGTTAATAATCTATCAAAATCTTTTGCAAGATATGTATCTACTTTTGAAAATAGAACTACCTTGATGGTCAGTATAACATTTGGAAATACTGATGCTGAGAGAGTTGATAAATTAAAAGAAGAAATTAAAAAAGAAAAGAAAAAAACAACTGATAAAAATAAAATTAAAGAATTAAATGAAGATTTTAAAAAAGGAAAAGAAAAAATCTTAAAAAAACAATATAAGTCTTTAATGTATTTTATTGAAAAATTAAGAAAAACAAAAAGAATAAAAAATCAAATATTTTATTTTTGGACTTGCGAATTACAAAGTAGTGGTGATTTGCATATTCATATTTCATTAAATATTCATGTAGATGATTTAAATAATTTTTTTAAATTTATTTTGGAATATAAATGTAAAAAATTACCACGATATATATACCAAATAGGCAGAGTTCATATTGGGCTTTTAAAAGATCTGCAAAATAATGTTAAATTTTCTTTAAAAGATCGAAATGTAACAAAATTTGTAGGTTATAGAAAAGTAGTAAAAACAAAATTTCATTATTTTTATACTGAAGAATGTAGAACATTTAAAAGTGGAGAAAGAACATTTTTAGAATTTATTGATAAAAAAGGGTTAAAAGAAAGATATAATGAAAATATTGTTGATTATTTAAAAAAAACGATAGCAGCTCAATTAGATTATGATTTAATACAATATGCAATCAGTAAAAATTGGAATGAACATAATTTAAAAAATATTTTTAAATCTTTAGTTAATAAAAAAAATTATAATGAACTTAAAAAGATTAGAAAAATCGGAAGAGTTTATTCTCATTCTACATTCCCATTTCCATTTAGGTTATATCAAAAATATTATATGTGTCTTAAGGAAAAAAATAAAAAATATGCAATCTATTATAATGTTATTAATGATTATCTAGATAAAAAAATAACTATTGATGGAAACAGAATATGTTTAAATAATGAATTATTATGCGGTTGAAAATTATTTTTGGACTATCAGATGGACCATCAAAGCTATTTAGATTTTCAAGATTGCCGAATTTATGGGGATTTTAATGGGCAAACTGGTGCGGGAGAGAGGACTCGAACCTCCACGCCTTGCGGCACCAGATCCTAAGTCTGGCGCGTCTGCCAGTTCCGCCACTCCCGCATTTAGGAGAAATTTATGATAAAAGTGGTACGCCCTGCAGGACTCGAACCTGCGACCTACGGCTTAGAAGGCCGTTGCTCTATCCAGCTGAGCTAAGGGCGCTTATTTGAGAGCTTTTGATTGTTGGTGCGTCCGGTAGGACTCGAACCTACAACCTACGGATCCGAAGTCCGTTGCTCTATCCAATTAAGCTACGGACGCTTAATTAGATAAAGCAATGGGGTGGACGACCGGACTTGAACCGGCGACCCCCAGGGCCACAACCTGGTGCTCTAACCAGCTGAGCTACGCCCACCACAAGTGGGTGGCTCAAAAGCTACTCACTTATAGTGGGTTTTAGATGGTCGGAGTGGAGGGACTCGAACCCCCGACCCCCTGGTCCCAAACCAGGTGCGCTAACCAAACTGCGCTACACTCCGTCGTTGTGGATTGAAATTATATGAAAAAAATTTTTTTTTGTCAAGAATTTTTTAAAAAATTTTTTAAATTTTCAAAAGACATCGGTTTTGCAAAATAATATCCTTGTAAATAATCGCATTTAAGTTTTTGAAGTATTTTTATTTGTTGTTTGGTTTCTATTCCTTCGGCTATAGTTTTTAATTTAAATTTATGAGCGAAATTTATAATTGTTTCTACAATAGCCAAATCTTTATCCGATTTTTCTATCTTTCTAATAAAAGACATATCTATTTTAATATAGTCTGTAGGTAAATCTTTTAAATATGTTAAAGAAGAGTATCCCGTACCGAAATCGTCAATTGATAATTTAAAATTTTTATTTTTAAAATAATCGAAGATTTTTTTAGTATATTCTATGTTTTCGGCAATTTCTCTCTCGGTTAATTCAATAATTATAGGTAAATTATTTGTATTTTTAAAGAGATTTTCTATATGCTCTTTATCAGTAAGCGACTTGCCGGAAATATTAAAAGAAAGAGGTATTCGAATCTCTTTTAAATAATTTAAAAATTTAGGGAACATAATTTTTTCTATTTCTTTTATATAACCGCTATTTTCCGCATAATCTATAAATTTATTAGGATATATTATTTCGTTTTCGTTTTTTATTCTTAATAACGTTTCAGCTCCCGCTATTTGAAACGTATTTGCGTTTACATAAGGTTGAAAATGATAAATGAAAGATTCGTTTTTAATTGCTTTTAATAGCAAATTTTTAATATCCGAATACTCTAATATTTTTTTATTAATATCGGAATTAAAAAATTCATATGAAAAATCACCTTTTTCTTTTGCTAATTCTAATGCTAAGAAAGCCTTTTCTAATAATTCCGTAATATTTGTAGAGTCTTTAGGATATAGGGAAATTCCTATATTAATTGAAATTTTGTTATAAAACTCTTTTAAATTTTTTATTTTATTAATTACTTGTCTAGTTATAGCTTCAAGTTCGCTGATGGAACGATATTTTAAAAATACGCCGAATTCGTCTCCTCCTATTCTTGCTATTATATTTTCTTTATCAAAAATCGTTTTTAAAAAAAGAGAAAATTTTTTTAGTAGATAATCTCCCGCTTCATTTCCGTGTAATTGATTAAAGATTTTAAAATCTTTTATATCTATAACCATACAAGCATACGTTTCTTTGTTATTGATGTGATTTTTTATTAAATTAATAAATTCTTGTCTATTTGGAAGATTGGTTACCGTATCTTTAGTAAGTTTTTTTTGTAAAATTTTTTCGTGAGTTATGTCTATTGCCAGAGATATATAATATTTTTTTCCGTCGTTTGTTATTACCGGTATGATTTTATCTTTTAAATAGAATAATTTTCCTTCTTTATTTTTATTGATTAATATAGTTTCAACTATTTCGTTATTATTTAATTTTTCCCATATTTTTTTATAAAAGTCTTCCGAATGGAATCCGGATTTAAATATGTTCGGATTTTTATTTAAGAGTTCTTTTTGTTTATAACCCGTAATTTCTTCTACGCTTTTATTTACATATAAGATATTAGCGTTTTCATCCGTTATCACTATCCATGAATATGTTTTATCTAAAGTTTCTTGAAGAAGTTTTAGATAAGATATATTTTCCATTTTTTTTAAAGCAAATTCTATATCTTGTTTCGCTTCTTGAAAAATTGAAATCGAAAGCTTATCAAAATCTTCCATATATTTTGAGTAGATTTCTATAGTAGCGTATATTTCGTTGTTTTTTAAAATAGGAAAAAGTAAAATCGATTTGAAATTTTGTTCTCTTAGTATATTTATTAATTTTTGATTCGTAAATTTTACTTTTTCTATATTGTTTATGATTAAGAATTTATTATTTATTACCGCTTCGGTGGCTAGACATTTATCGGCATAAGCTTTATCTATTTTAAAAAAGTTTTTTAATATATTAGGAAAATCTTTTTTATATTTTCCTATATAGTATTTAGGTTCTATATCTATTCCGTTTTCTTTTTTTATAGAAGCACATACGAATTGGTAATTTCCTTTTTTATAAATATTTTTGATTATATTTTCGAAAATCTCTTTTTCGCTTTCTTTCGTAATTATCGTTTGATTAATATCTTTTAATATTTCTATTAAGAATTCTTTTTTATATTCGTTGGTTATGTCTATTCCGAAAACCAAACCGGCATAAGAACCATCTTCTAATTTAAGTGTTTGAGTAAAAAATTTAACGAGTAATCTTTTGTCGTATTTGTTTTTTAATTGTAAAGGTTCGTAAATTGCGGGGAAAGATTCTCCTTTTAATCTTTTACGAACGATTTCTTTTATTTTGTTTTTGATTTTACTATCCGGAAATATTTCTTCCGGAGACATATTTAAAATCTCTTTTTCGGAATAACCTATAAGTTTTTGGAGTTTTTTATTTGAATAAATTATTTTTTCTTTGTAAATCATTACCGCAACATAAGGTTGATTATCGAAAACTTCTAAAATTTGTTGAAAATCCATGTCTTCTCTTTGTATAAAATTTTTTTGTTAAATTATAATATATTTAAAAAAATTTAACAAAAAAATTACATAATAATTCGGTTCAATAAAGCTAAAGTTTGGTTAAAAGGTATTAATTCGTTGGAAGTTTGTTTTAGGAAGTTTTCCATAGCCTGTTTTTTGTTTATGGCTTCGTCAAGTTCGGGGTCTATACCTTTTTGGTAGGCTCCTATTCTTATTAAGACTTCATTTTCTTTTAAGAGTGAATAGAGCTTTTTAAATTTTTGTGCTTTTTGTAAGTGTTCTTGGGTTACTACGTTACTCATAACCCTGCTTGCCGAATTTAATATATTAATAGGAGGATAAATACCGTTATCGGTTAGTTCTCTGCCTAAAATTATGTGTCCGTCTAAAATAGAACGAGCCTGGTCGGCTATAGGATCGGCTGATGTGTCGTCTCCTTCTACCAGTATCGTAAAAAATGCGGTGATTGAGCCTTTGTCTTTCTCTTTTCCGGCTCTTTCCATAAGTTGAGGTAATAGCATAATGGCACTCGGAGGGTAACCTTTGGAAGTCGGTGGCTCTCCCATAGCAAGTCCGATTTCTCTTTGGGCCATAGCAAAGCGTGTTACGCTGTCCATTAAAAATAAAACGTCTTTGTTTTGGTCTTTGAAATATTCCGCAACCGCCATAGCAGAAAAAGCCCCGTATTTTCTCATTAAAGCCGAATCGTCGCTTGTTGCTACTATCAATACGGTGTTAGTCAAGTCTCCACCTAAGTTGTGTTCTATAAATTCCGGAATTTCGCGACCCCTCTCTCCTATTAAAGCAATTATCTTAATTTCAGCATCGGCTCCTTTTACAATCATACTCATAAGCGTTGATTTTCCAACCCCACTTCCTGCAAAAATTCCGAGTTTTTGACCTTTCCCACACGTTAAAAGTCCGTCTATCGTTTTTACTTTAGTCTCAAACACTTCGTTAATTACTCCTCTTTTTAAAGGAGAAATAGGCTTTCTCATTATAGGGTATTTTGTATCAAATTCTATTTCACCTTTTCCGTCAATTGGATTCATAAACGGATCAACCACTCTTCCTAAAAGGCCTTTGCCTACCGGGATTTGCATTCCGTTTTCGTCAAGATAGATTTTATCTCCGGTTTTAAAGCCTTCCAAAAAAGAAAAAGGGGTAACGGTAAACTGATTTTCGTCAAGGCTTGTTACCATTCCTAAAATTTCGTGATTGGAAGAGACTATTTTTACAATATCTCCTATAGAAGGGTTTAGTCCTTGAGCTATAAGGGCTGTGGGTGTAATTTTTTTAATTATTCCAAACGGTTTTGAAAGGGTTGTTTTTTTTAGTTTGTTTTTTATGTCGCTAAGAGCCATTAATTTCCTTAAAAATGTGTTTGAACTGGTGCGTTTATTATATTAAAAAACTCTTCTCTTGTTTTTTCTTTTAAAAAAACACCTCTAAGTGCGGAGCTTGATGTATAAGAGTGTTTGGTCTCAACCCCTCTCATCTCCATACACATATGTCTTGCGTGAATAACGACTCCGACTCCTTTTGGTTGAACGACTTCCATAATTGCATCTGCGATTTGTTCTGTTAACTGTTCTTGGATTTGAAGTCTTCTTGCGAATACGTTTACCATTCTTGGGATTTTACTTAAGCCTACTACTTTTTTATCCGGAATGTAAGCTACGTGAACTCTCCCAAAAAACGGCAATATATGATGTTCGCACAAAGAGTAAAATTCTATATTTCTTACAACTACCATTTCGTTGTTTGTACTTTCAAAAAGTGCGTCGTTAAGTACAACTTTGGGGTCTTTGAAATATCCGCTGCATAAATATTCGAAGCTTTTTGCAACTCTTCTTGGTGTTTTAATAAGTCCATCTCTGTTTACGTCCTCACCTATAGCTTCAAGTATCATTTTGGCTGCAAGTTCAAGTTTTTCTAAATCTACGCTCATTGTTATCCTTTAAAATTTTTGGTATTATACCTTTAAAAAAAAGGATTTTAATGTTGGAAGTAAAAAAAATTGATTCAGCTAATAGTATAATCAAAGCGACGATAGAAAATCAAGAGTTGGAAACGAAAAAAGAAAAAATTGCAAAAGAGATTGCAAAAAAAGTTAAAATTCAAGGTTTCAGACCCGGAAAAGTGCCTGTAAAAGTTGTTAAAAAAATGTATGCAGACCAAATCGAACAAGACGCTATTTCCGAAGCTATTAGAGAAGTATTGGATAAAGGTTTAAAAGAACTTAACATAAGTGAAATGATAGCAGAACCGGAAGTAACTAAATTTGACAAAAAAGACGATAAAATCGAAGTAGAAATTAAAGTATACACAAGACCGGAAATTGAAATAGGCGATGAATATAAAGAGTGCGTACCAGAAGTTGAAATTCCTGGTGTGACTGAAGAAGAGATTGAAGAGGAACTTAAAAATATCGCTAAAAGTTTCGCTCAAACAAAAGTTTCTGATAAAGAAACATTAGAAAACGGAGATACTGCTGTAATCGATTTTAAAGGATATATCGACGGAAAACCTATGGAAAACGGAAGTGCCGAAGCTTATCCTCTTGAAATAGGAAGCGGAAGTTTTATCCCTGGATTTGAAGAGCAGCTTGTTGGTATGAAAGTCGGAGAAACAAGAAAAATTAAAGTTACGTTTCCTGAAAACTACGGAGCAAAAGAGATTGCAGGAAAAGAAGCCGAATTTGAAGTGACTCTTCAAGAAATTCAAGAAAAAGTACCGGCTGAAATTAATGACGACTTAGCTAAAAAATACTTAAATGATGAAAATGCGACATTAGAGACTCTAAAAGAAAGTATTAAATCTGCAATTGAAAACAGAAAAAAAGTAGAAGCTTTCGCACCTAAAAAACAAGAAATTCTTGAGTGTTTAGTTAAAAAATACGATATCGATTTACCGGAAAGTATCGTAGAAAAAGAAGTTGAAATTATGATTAACAACGAAGCTGCCAAAATGACACCGGCTGAACTTAAAGAGCTTCAAGAGAATTCTCAAAAAGTAAAAGAATTAAAAGAAAAACTTCTTCCGGAAGCAAAAGACAGAGTAAAATTAACGTTCATTATCGATGCAATTGCTAAAAAAGAGGGAGTTGAGGTATCTGACCAAGAACTTACACAAATTCTTTATTATGAAGCTATTATGCAAGGACAAAATCCTCAAGATGTGATAAAATATTATGAAGAGAACAACTTATTACCAGTTATTAAAATGAATTTAATCGAAGATAAACTTCTAAACAAACTATTAGAGGATAAAGTAAAAGGTAATTAATGAGTATTTTAATTCCGACAGTAATTGAAAAAACCGGAAGAGGCGAGAGGGCTTATGATATATACTCTCGTCTTCTTAAAGATAGAATCATTATGCTTCAAGGTGAAATTAACGACCACGTAGCAAGTATAATTGTCGCTCAAATGCTATTTTTAGAAGCTGAAAACCCGGAAAAAGATATTTATCTTTATATTAACTCCCCGGGTGGAGTTGTAACAAGTGGGTTTGCGATTTACGATACTATGAATTATATAAAACCGGATGTAGTCACGATTTGTATGGGGCAGGCTGCCAGTATGGGGGCTTTTCTTTTAAGTAGTGGTGCAAAAGGGAAAAGATTTGCTTTGCCTCATGCCAGAATTATGATACATCAGCCTTTGGGTGGGGCTCAAGGTCAGGCGACTGATATTGAAATTCACGCAAAAGAGATTTTAAGAATGAAAAAAGAGTTGAATAAAATTTTGGCTGAAAATACGGGTCAAAGTGTTAGAAAAATAGAAAAAGACACAGAAAGAGACTTTTTTATGAGTGCTGAAGAAGCACTAAAATACGGACTTATAGATAAGGTACTAAAAAAAAGAGATAGCTAATGATTAAGGAAAAAAACAGTAAACTTTCAACATCTAGTAATGTTGTTGCCGGGTTAAATGAGGTTTCGACTCCTCTTGAAGAGTTTGCAAAAAAAGTATTTGATAAACTCATAGAAGAGGGGGTTCCTCCTATTCCTTATTACTATAAAATCTATTTTTTTAATCTGCTTGACGAAGAGCCGGAAAATTTTAGAAAACAGGTTTATGAGTATATCTCTTTAGAAGAGACCAACGAGCTTGAAAAAGATTTGGAAATAGAAAAAAAACTTAAACGCTCTTTTAAATATTCAAAAGAGTTGCTTCAGCACACGGCTGTTTTATATAAAAATTCTCAAGCTGTAAAAGAAATTTTTAATAAATATAAAAATGAGACTGCGTATGTAGCTAATCCTAAGCTTTTTGAAAAACTGCTTCAAAGTTTTGAAGAAAGATTAGGAAGAATGCATGATAAACTTGAAAAAGAACTTAGCCAAATTAAAAGACTCTATTCTAAAAATGTGGAAATTTTAAAAGACATTGAATCAAATTCGTTTTTTGATTCTAGATATGGAATCTATAATAAAAATTTCTTTTTAAGAGAAGTAAAAAAAGAAACAAAATTAATTGAGAAGTTTAAACATAATAGTAGTGTAGTGCTTTTAAAAATAACTGATGAGATTATAGAAGCTCTTCAGTCGGAAAAATCAAAAATTCTTCTTAATAGAAGTGTGGCTAAAATTATGCTTAAAACTTCAAGAAGAACCGATATTGTAGCTCATTTGGGAGATGGAATTTTTGGTATGCTTTTAAAACATACCGATAGGATAGGAGCTTGTAGAACGGTTGAAAGGCTTTCCGATGTTATTACGAATTCGGCTATTTTTTTAGAAGGTGAGGAGATAACTATTCAAATAGTTTCCGGAATAGTTGAAATTAAAAGTGATGATGAGGTTGACTCTATTTTACAACACGCTCTTGAGATGATGCAAAAGGCTGAAAAAGACGGGGTATTATATTATGTATATGAAGGAAATTGATGGCAGTTTTAGATATTGTGACCTATCCTAATAAAATATTAAAGCAAATTTCAAAACCGGTAGAGAGATTTGATAGCGAACTTCATAAATTATTAGACGATATGTATGAAACTATGATAGCAAAAAACGGTGTAGGTCTTGCTGCAATTCAAGTTGCAGTGCCTATTCGTGCTCTTTTGATAGATATAGGAGATGAGGAAGGCAAACAAAGTAAAGATACTTTAATAGAAGTAATAAATCCCGAATTTTTAACGTGGGAGGGTACGCAAAAAGATACGGAAGGGTGTCTTAGCGTTCCGGATTATTTTGATGAAGTGGAAAGATATGCGAATGTAAAGGTTAAATTTTTCGATAGATTCGGAAAAGAGCATATTATGGATGCTAATGGGCTTTTGAGTGTGGCGTTTCAGCACGAAACCGACCATTTGGACGGGCATTTGTTTGTCGAAAGACTTGATTATATTAAAAGAAAGAAGTTTGAAAAAGAGTGGAAAAAGCTACTAAAAAAACGAAAAAAATAAATTCTGCAACCCTAAACGGATTTGAAGCTAAAAGAGTCGAAGTTGAAAGCTCTTTTATGAGGGCTTTGCCCGGCTTTTCTATCGTAGGACTTGGGAGTCAGTCGATTCAAGAGAGTAAAGAGAGGGTTAAATCGGCTCTTTTAAATAACGGCTATGAGTTTCCTCCTTTAAAAGTGGTAATTTCTTTGAGTCCAAGTGATTTGAAAAAAGAAGGTAGCCACTTTGACTTGCCTATTGCTCTTAGCATTTTGTTTTACAATAAAGAAAAAAACTTTGATGATTTTTTGGTATTAGGAGAACTTGGGCTTGACGGGAGTTTGAAAGATACTAATTCTATTTTTCCTATTATTTTGTCTTTAAAACCTCAAAAAGTTATAATCCCACTTGAGAGTGCCAAAAAAGTCTCTAAAATTCCCGGAATTGAAATTTATGCTTTTTCGCATTTATCGGAGATTGAAAAATTTGAGCCTCAAGAGATTAAAAAAAACGAACTTAATTATCCTTATTTAAAAATAGGTTCAAAAAAATACTACTATACTTTGGATTTTAAACTTGATTTTAAAGATGTGCTAGGGCAAACTCAAGCAAAAGAAGCGGCTTTGATAGCAGCAGCTGGGTTTCATAATATTTTATTTGAAGGAAGTCCCGGTGTCGGTAAAAGTATGATAATAAATAGACTCCGTTATATTCTGCCTCCTATGAGCTTAGAAGAGATACTTGAAGTTGAAAAATATAATTCGCTTGAGGGTAAAGAAGTTACGTTTAAACCTTTAAGGCCTTTTAGAGCTCCTCACTATTCCTCAACCAAATCTGCGATTTTCGGAGGTGGAAGCAGGGGTGCTAAGATAGGTGAAATTGCATTTGCGAATAAAGGAATGTTATTTTTTGACGAGCTTCCACATTTTCAAAAAGACGTACTTGAGAATTTAAGACTTCCTCTTCAGGATAAAAAAGTATTAATTAGCAGGGTAAATTCGAAAATAGAGTATGAAACGGATATTTTGTTTGCTGCGGCTATGAATCCTTGCCCGTGTGGGAATCTTTTGAGTTTAGACAAAGAGTGCAGATGTACGGATTTGGAGATTAGAAGATATAAAAACAGAATCAGTGAGCCTTTGTATGACAGGATTGAACTGTATCTTCAAATGGTTGAAGATGAGGATAATTCTACAATTTCCAGTGAGGAGATGTTTGAGAAGGTACTTATTGCTTTTGAAATGCAAAAAGGCAAATTTAATTCAAATTTAGAAGAGAATTATCAGTTTAATTTGGAAAATGATGCTTATGATGTTTTAAAAAGAGCTGTTAAAAATTTTGCTTTGAGTAAAAGAAGTGAATTTAGTCTTCTTAAAGTTTCAAAGACGGTTGCAAATTTAAATAAACGTGATAAAATAATTAAAGAAGATTTATTAAAAGCCTTACAGTTTAGGCGTCGTTAAGGAGATGTTATGAAACCTGCATTTAAAGAAGTCTACACTTTCGATAAAAAATGTTATGAAGATTATCATTTAACGGAAGATATCTTAATGGAGCACGCCGCATACTCAATGGCTCTTGAAATTTATAAAAGAGTTCCTAAAAATTCGGTAATTAATATAGTAGCCGGGCCAGGAAATAACGGGGCTGACGGGATAACGCTTGGTAGAATTTTATTAGGGGATTATCACGTAAACTTATATTTGCCCCTTGGGGCTAAATCCCCTATGTGTAAGTTGCAGTTAAAAAGATTTGAAGCGGTTGGTGGGAAAGTTGAGAGTGAATATAAAAAATGCGACTCTCTTGTGGATGCGATTTTCGGGAGTGGATTAAAAAGGGATTTAGCACCTGAAATAGTTTCTCTTATAAACAAAATGAATAAACTTAACGTACTAAAAATAGCGTGTGATATTCCAACCGGAATTGATGATAACGGAAATTTAAGACCGGTTGCGTTTAGGGCTGATGTAACAGTTACTATGGGTGCTGAAAAAATTTCTCTTTATAGTGATTTTACAAAAGATTATGTAGGGGAGATTGTAAGGGCTGATTTGGGGGTTAGTTTTAGTAAGTATATTAATAAATGTTGCTATTTTGTTTTGGAAAAAGATGATTTAATCAAACCTATAAGAAACAAAAATAACACTCATAAACGTTCTTACGGGCATTTAGGAGTGCTTGTAGGAGATAAACCGGGAGCTGGGATTTTGGCTTCACTTGCAGCTTTTAATTACGGATGTGGGCTTGTGAGTGTGGTAAGTCGCGAAAGAGTGGAAGTGCCTTATGAAATAATGCAGACAAACAGTATTGAAAAATTTACAGCTTTGGCGTTTGGGATGGGTATGAATAACCATTTTGATGATTTGTTGGATGAGCTTATAAAGCTTGATATTCCTATGGTAATTGATGCCGATATGTTTTATAAAGAAGAAATTAAAGAGTTTTTAAACAAAAGAGCAGTTTTAACTCCTCATCCTAAAGAGTTTGCAAGTTTACTTAAAATTTTGGGAATGGGAGAGTTTTCGGTTAAAGAGATTCAAGAGAATAGATTTAAACTGTGTGAGGAGTTTTCTAAAAAGTATCCTAACGTAGTGTTGTTGTTAAAAGGGGCGAATAAAATTATCGCTTATAATAAAAAACTTTTTATTGACCCAAACGGAAGTGTGGCTTTGGCAAAAGGTGGTAGTGGAGATATATTGGCAGGTATTATAGGTTCTCTTTTAGCCCAAGGATGGCATCCTTTAAAAGCTACTATTCACGGAAGTTTGGCTCACTCTTTAGCCGGTTATTATGAACCCAACTACGCCCTTACGCCGTTAAAGATTATAAAAAATTTAGAATCAATTTGATTTTTTATAAAGTTTTTTAAACTCTTCGCACTCTTTTAAAAGAGTCTCTTTATCTCCTTTGCATACTATTTCTCCGTTTTTAAATACGAGTATTTCGTTTGCGTTGTCTATAGTGTGGAGTCTGTGGGCTATTATGAAAACTATCATATCTTTTAAGTTGTTAATGGCATCCATTATTACAGCTTCACTTTTGTTATCAAGTGCACTTGTGGCTTCGTCCAAAATCAAAATATCGGGATTTTTATATAAAGCCCTGGCAATTGCTATTCTTTGTTTCTGTCCTCCACTTAAGTTGCTTCCGTTTTCTTGCAATACGGTATAAATACCTTCATTTAAAGAGTTTACAAACTCTAACAGATTGGCTTTTTTTAAAGCTGTTTTTACTTTTTCTTCGTTTATCTCTTTGCCGTAAGCTACGTTTGCCGCGATAGTGTCGTTAAATATATGGACGTTTTGAGGGATGTAGGCTATTTTTTCCCTTAAAGTGTGAAGGTTTATCTCTTTTAAGTTTATACCGTTTATTTTTATTTCGCCTTTGCTTGGGTCGTAAAATCTCATAATAAGACTTACAAATGAACTTTTGCCTCCTCCACTGTCTCCCACAAGTCCCACTTTTATGGGTTTTTTCGCTTTGTAGTTGATGTTTTTAAGGGCTGTTTTATTAGCGTATGTTAAGTAAACGTGTTTAAATTCTATAAAGTTTATCTCTTTTACCGTTTTATCTCCCGATTTTATTTTTGGTTTTAAGTTAAAAATTTCTTTTAGTCTCTCATTTGCAGCAATAGCGTTTTGAAGGTTTGAGTAAGTATTTGAAGCTCTTTTAATAGGTTCTGTCATCATAAAAAGAGCTGTCATAAATGAAAAAAAAGCCCCTACACTCATATCCCCATTTATTACTTCGTTTCCTCCTACGATAATTACTATCGCGGCTACACTTGCGTTCATAAGTTCAAGTATAGGATTTAAAAGAGCCGAGGTTCTGACGGTTTTTAGGTTGATTTTTAGGTAGTTTTTATTCTCTTCTTTAAATTTTTCATATTCGAACTTTGTTGCGTTGTAGGCTTTTATCGTTTCTATATTTTTAAAAATTTCGCTTAGGTGTTTGTTTAAATCGGCTGTTTTGGATTGGGCTTTTTTTGAGAGGTTTTTTAGTTTTTTGGCTATTTTTTGAATGGGAATAATAACCAAAGGTAAAATAACTATCGCAAAAAATGCAAGTTTAGGGCTTTGGTAAATTACAACCCCCAGTAAAAATATAGCCATTAAAATGTCTCTAATGAAATTTGCCAAATCGTGGCTTATTGCTCCTTGGATTCTGTTAATATCGTTTATAATTCTGCTTACCAGCTCTCCACTGTGGGTTTTTTTAAAGTAGTCTATGTCGAAAGTTAGGATATATTTTAAAAATTTATCTCTTATTTTTCTTACGACGTCTTCTCCTATATAGGTAACGTAGTAGCTTTGTATGTATCTGCCTATACCTTTTATTAGGTAAATTAAAATAATTCCAAGAGGCAGGATATATAATAAGTGATGATTTTTTTGAATGAAGATTTTGTCTAAAACCGGCTTTATGATGTAAGCTATGGTGGCTGTTGCGATAGAAACCATAATCATTCCCAGTATTGCTAAGAAAATCTCTTTTTTGTAGGATTTATAATAAGGTGCGTACTCTTTTAGAAATTTCCACATTGAAAACCTTTATGTATGTTATAATTTTATAGTATTTTATCACAATCAAAGGATATTATGGAAGCTGTAATCAAATTAAGTTCGATGGGAGATATTATTCACTCTTTAGTTGTTTTGCCTAAGCTCTCTGAAAAAATAGACTTTGTGGTGGACTCTTCTTTTAAGGAGATTCTTAATTTTTCCCCTTATATTAATAACGTAATTCCAATCTCTTTAAGAGAAGCGAAGAAAAAAAAGAGTCTTTTTTTTAAAGAGTTTGTGAGGCTTAGAGGTTTAAATTACGATAGAGTTTATGACTTGCAGGGGCTTTTGAAGAGTGCTTTAGTGGCAAAAATTATTTCTAAAGAATCGGTGGGGTATAAAAATCCCAGAGAGAAAATAGCCTCTTTTTTTTACGATATAAAAAAAGAGTCGACGTCGCTTGTAGCCGTTCAAAGATATATGGAACTTTTTGATTTGAAGGATGACGAATATCTGATAAATCATCCTAAGCTTCTTTTTTATAAAGATAGGGATTTTGATGTTTTGAGTAAAAGTAAAAAAAACGTTGTTTTTATTATAGGGGCTAGTTGGAAGTGTAAAAAGACCCCTCTTAATATCTGGATAGAACTTGCTAAATATTTAAAAGAGAATATTATTATTCCCTATGTCGGGGAAGAAGAGAAAAAAGATGCCTATTTTATAGCTGAAAATTCAAAAAACATTACACCCGTGAGTTTAAACCTTAACGATTTAAAAGCTTTAATAGATAAAAGTGATTTGTTGGTAGGAAACGACACCGGACCCAGTTTTATAGCGTGGGCTAATAACGTAAGAAATATTATTCTTTACGGATGTACTTATAACAATAAAATCTTAGAAAATGATTTTTCTAAAAGCGTAGAAGTACAAACCAAAGAGATTAATAAAAAGCTGGATAATATGCATAAACTCTCTTTAAGAGAGATTCTTAGGAAGATTGATGAATTTAAGTAAGATTTTGGGGCCTCTTTTTTACAATTTGGATAAGAAAAGAAAAAAAGTTGTATTTACCAATTTGGATTTGGTGTTTCCTGATAAATCTGAGGAAGAAAAAGAGAAACTTGCAAAAGAGATTTATGAGAATTTTGCTTTTAATTTATTTGAAATTTTAAAAAATAGAAATATTACTAAAGAAGAACTTCAAAAAAAAGTTGAAATTGTAGGACTTGAGAAGGTAAAACCGTATTTGGATAAACCGGCTGTTTTTATTACGGCACATTACGGAAACTGGGAGATGATGCCTCTTGTTTTAGGGGGACTTTTGGGTATTCCTATGACGATTGTCGTAAGGGAGATTGATAATAAATTTATTAATAAGTTTTTCAAAAAATCAAGAGAAAGATTTAATATAAAAACGGTAAATAAAAAAGGTGCTTTAAAAAAACTCATACAAGCCGTTAAAAACAATAGAAGCGTGGGGATATTGGTAGACCAAAATACAGCTAAAAACGAAGGAATCGACGTAGAAATGTTCGGGCTTAAAGCCCTTCATACCCCAAGTGCCGCTCTTCTTGCCAAAAAATTTGATATTCCTATCATTCCCGTTTTTATTCAAAGAGACGGCGATAAATACAAAGTGATTTTTAAAGACCCCATTTTGGAAAAAGATATAAAAAAATCGGTTCAAAAACAGAGTGATGTTATTGAGGAGATGATAAGGCAAAAACCCAAAGAGTGGTATTGGTTTCATAGACGTTTTAAGCACTATTATGAGGATAGATATGAAACTTAGTGTGGTTATTATTACGTTTAATTCTCAAAAATATTTAAAAGAGGCTGTTAAATCGGCTCTGTTTGCAGATGAGGTGGTTGTTTTGGATAGTGGAAGTATTGACAATACGTGTAAAATAGCAAAAAATTTAGGTGCTAGAGTTGAATTTAGCGAATGGGCCGGATTTGGAAGACAAAAGCAAAAGGCAGTGGAACTGGCTAAAAACGAATGGGTTTTTGTTTTGGATGCAGATGAAGTTATAACGGATAATTTGCAAAAAGAACTCCAAGAAGTTTTAAAAAATCCTTCTTTTAAAGCTTATTACGTTCCTAGAATTAATAATTTTTGGGGAAAGGATATTAAATATCTGGGATTGTATCCAGATTATACTGTTAGGCTTTTTAATAAAAATTTTGCTTTTTTTAACGATAGGGAAGTTCACGAAAGTGTGGAATGTAAATGCAAAAAGGGGTATTTGAAAAATCCTTTGAGACATTTTGCTTATGAGAGTATTGAGGAGTTTATAACCAAACAAAACAGATATTCGACTTTGGGGGCTAAATCTAATAGACTAAAAGCGGTTTTTTCTCCGATTTGGACGTTTTTTAAGTTGTATTTTTTGAAGCTCGGTTTTTTAGAGGGGTGGGATGGATTTGTTATAGCCGGACTCTATTCTCAATATACGTTTTGGAAATATATAAAGGGTAAAAAATGAGGATTTTGGTGATTAAATTTAGAAATATAGGGGATGTGCTTTTAACCACTCCTTTGATTAGAAATTTAAAAATCAATTACCCGGAGAGTAAAATTGATGTTTTGGTAAATAAAGGGACTGAAAGTATGCTTACTTTAAATCCCGATATTAATGAAATTTTCGTATATGATAGGAGTTATTTTAAAAAACTGCCAAAAGCCGTTAGGGTTTTTAAAGAGTTTAAATTTTTAAGAAGTTTTAAAAATTACGATATGGTTATCAACACCACTGAAGGCGACAGAGGAGCTTTTATTGCGAAATTTAGCAAAGCTAAGATAAAAATAGGGTATCCCGTTAAGAAAAACAGGTTTTTAAAAAATGTTTTTGATATTAATTTGCCTTTGTCGAATTCTTTTTATCATACGGTAGATAGAAATTTGGACGTATTGAGAGTTTTGAAAAAAAGAATAGCTGAAAAAAAGGTAAAAATTTACTGGGATAAAAAAGATGAAGAAAAGATAGAAGCTTTGAAATTAGGGAAGTTTGTGCATATTCATCCGGTATCAAGGTGGCTTTTTAAGTGTGTAGATGATAAAATAATGGCAGATATTATAGATTTTGTATCTAAAAGAGGTTATAAAGTCGTAATAACTGCAAGTCCGGATGAAAAAGAGCTGAAAAAGGTAGATTCTATTTTGAGTCTGTGTAAATCGGAAGTGATTAATTTAAGTGGGAAACTTAGTTTAAAAGAAGTAGCGTCTTTGGCAAATAAAGCGAAGCTTTTTATAGGGGTCGATACGGCTATTATGCATATGGCTGCTGCCGTTGATACTCCGGTTGTCGCGTTTTTCGGTCCTAGTGGGGCTTTTGAGTGGGGACCTTGGGATAACGATTTGTTTAAAAGCGGCTATACTAAAAAAAATGGAATTCAAACAATGGGTAAGCATATAGTGATTCAGCATAATTGGGATTGTGTGCCTTGTGGAAAAGACGGATGTAACGGAAGTAAGATAAGCGAATGTTTAATGCAATTTGATATGCAAAAAGTATTTAATATAATTGAGGAGAGATTGTGAGAGTCTTACATACCGAATGGTCTAACGGTTGGGGAGGACAGGAGATTAGGATAATTTCAGAAATGGAAGGTGTGAGAGAAAAAGGTGTTGATGTCAGACTTGCTTGTAGGGAAAAGAGTAGAATAAAAGAGGAAGCTTTAAAAAGAGGTTTTAAGGTTTATACGCTTCCTTTTAGAGGTAATTTGGATTTTAAAACGTTTTTTGAATTAATAAAAATCGTAAAAAGGGATAATATAAATATTATCAATACTCATTCCGGAAAAGATACGTGGGTGGGTGGACTTGCCGCAAAACTTAGCGGTAGAAAGTTTATACGTACGAGACATCTCTCAAATAGAATTAATCCGAGCAGAATGAATTTTATTAACGAACTTGCAGATTTTATTATAACGACGGGTGAGAGCGTAAGAGAAGATATGATAAAGTATAACAGGATTAATCCTAATAAAATAATTTCAATTCCCACCGGAATAGATGATGAACTTTTTGACCCTTTAAAATACGATAAGCAAAAATCAAGAGAAATTTTCGGATTAAATAAAGATAAATATTATATAGGAATTCTTGCCGTATTGCGTTCGTTTAAAAGACACGACTTTTTTTTGGATATTGCTAATTATTTTAAAGATAATGAAAACATAGAATTTGTAATGGCCGGAGAAGGTCCTAAAAGAGAAGAAATAGAAAATAAAATAAAAGACCTAAACTTGAAAAACGTTAAACTTTTAGGACACGTTACAAAAGTACCTGAATTTTTAAAAGCTATTGATTTGCAGCTTTTAACCTCCGATTCTAAAGAGGGAGTACCCCAAAGCGTAATTCAAGGGCTTATGATGCAAAAGGATATAATAGCAAGTAATGTAGGAAGTGTGAGGGATTTATATAAAGATAATAACTTTTTAATGCTTGATAGTTTGGATTTAAACAAATGGGTTGAGGGTGTTAAGAAAATTTATAATAAAGAGTTGAAATTCAATAAAGACAGAAATTATATCGTTGAGAATTTTTCCAAAAAAGCTATGGTAAAAAAAGTGCTTGATGTTTATAAAAGGGTTTTAAATTGAAGGTTTTGCTTGTAAGAAACGATAATTTAGGGGATTTAATCTGTACCACTCCGGCTATTGAGGCTTTAAGAAAAAAATATCCCGACGCTCAAATCGATATAGTGGTAAACAGCTATAACCGTATGGCGATTGATAATAATCCTTTTGTGGATAATATATGGGTTTATACAAAACCTAAACATAAAAAGAAAATCGGTGCGAAACTTGAAGCCCTTGTTTCTAAAATAAAGGTTTTTTGGAATATAAAAAAAGAAAAATATGATGTAAGTGTGGTTTTTAGGAGCGAATATTCCTCTTCAGCTGAGCAGTTTAGTAATATAAGTGGTGCTAAAATAAAAATAGGGGTAAAAGATAAAAAAAATAGAGATAAATTTACTCATCATATAGAGTTTAGAAACAATCACGAAGTTGAATTTTGTTTTGATTGTTTAAAGGCTTTGGATGTGAAGTATAACGGAGAAAAAACCAGATTTTTTATCCCGGGAGATATGAAAAAAAAGTATGAAGATTTTAAAGATATTGTGGTTTTTCATATTTCTGCTAGAATGAAAAACAATCAGATGAGCTTTGAAAAATTAAAAGATATATTTACCAAGCTTGATAAAAAGATTTATATAACGGCAGAGCCTAAAGACTTTGAAACGGCAAAAAGGCTTGAAAAAGAGACAAAAGTTATTTTTAAAAAGACGGATTCTTTTTTGGACTTAGGGGCTTTTATTTCAAGGGCTAAACTTTTTGTAACGCTAGAAGGCGGTGCTATGCATTTGGCACCGGCTATAGGGATTAAGACTATAGCATTATTTGGAGTTTCTGATATTAATAGATGGCATCCTTGGGGGTATAAGGATTTGGTGTTGCAAGATAAAACTAAAATAGCTGAAAATATAGATAATGAGTTGATAGTAAAACATATAAACAACAATTTATAAGGGAAAAAATGATAAAAGAGCCGGTTTATTTTTTGTATATTATTCTCTCAAAACTGCCGGATAAGTTGATTTTCGGGTTTTGGTTTAAGAAAATTACCAGATTAAGGGCAAAGGTTTTAGGATGGATGCCTAATAACAAAATAGGCAAAAACGTAAGAATTTACAGAAACGTAAGAACCAATAAAAAATCAAGACTTATAATAGGCGATAATACGGCTGTTAAAGAAAATTGCATTTTGATAGGCAATATAGAAATAGGTAAAAACTGCAACGTTTTAAACAACACCAAAATAGACGGAACGGGAAAAGTTATAATAGGAGACGACACTCACATAGGAAGGGAAAACGATATATTTTCTCATTATCACGAAATAAAAAGTAAAGATATTTTGGTAAACAAATCAAAAGAAATCCCTCAAACTACTGTTATAGGAAAAAACGTAATGCTTTTTAGCAGGGTAGGAGTTATGAGTGGGATAAAAATTGAAGATAACGTTGTAGTAGGGTACGGAAGCGTTGTAACTAAAAATTGCGAAAAAAATTTTATTTATGCCGGAAATCCGGCAAGGAAAATCGGAGAGAGAATTTAAAGGAGCGTTTTTGAGTTTTTTTAGAAAAATAATTCCCTATTTTTTACCTAAAAATCAAGTTGTAAAAACCGATTTGGTTCCGATGGAGGAGATTGATAAAGTAGTATGCTTTAGTAATACGGCAATTGGCGATACGCTTTTTGGTACTCCGGTTTTTAGAAGTTTAAAAAAGCATTTTCCGAATAAAAAACTAATTGTTGTAATGAATCCTAAAAATTATAAACTTTTTGAAAACAATCCTTATATTGATGAAATTATTTTATATTCCGGCAAAACGAAACATTTTTTTAAAGCATTAACAGAATTAAAAAAAATTAATCCCAAACTTGTTTTGGCTTTGCATTCAAACGAACCTCAAGCTACTCCTCTTGCTATTTTAAGTGGAGCTAAGTATATTATTAAACTTCCAAATGATAAAAACGAATTTAATAAATGGCATACAAACGAAATAGTATCGAAGATTGAAGGGGAGCATTTTATAAAATTAAGACTTAAATTTTTAAAATGGCTTGGAATTGAAGAAAATGACTGCAGAATGGATTTGTTTTTAAAAGACAAGTGGATAGAAGAAGTTGAAAAAGTATTGCCTAAAAATAAAAAATTAATAGGCTTTCAAATAGGGGCTTCTACGATTAGCAGAAGATGGTTTAATGAAAGATGGATAGAACTTGGCAAAAAGCTTTTAAGTAAATACCCGGATATTAATATCGTCTTAACCGGTGCTCCTAACGAAAAAAAATTAACCGATGAAGTAGAAAGTGGAATTAACGATAAAAGAGTTTTAAATTTAGCCGGTAAATTCTCTTTAGGAGGGGCTGCTGCTTTAATTTCAAAGCTTGATTTATTAATAACTCCCGATACTGGACCTTTACATATCGCAATAGCCCTAAAAACTCCTACAATCGGGTTGTTTGTAGCCGGTAATCCTAAAGAAAGCAATGCGTGTTACGATTTGGAGATTCATCCTTTTATTCAAAAACCGAAAACCTGTACGCCTTGTGTGGATAAGAGGTGTAAATATCAAGAATGTATGCTTCAAATTACAAGTGATGAAGTGCTTGAAAAAATAGAAAAAATGGAGATTGTATGAGGGAAAAAGTCTTAACGGTTTTGGAAGAACTTATAAGTGCGTTGGTTTTTATTTTGGTGTTGATATGGCCTATGAATCATTTGATAGCTGTTAGAAATATTGATATAGGCGTTATTTTTTTATTGTCTTTGATTTTTTTGGGGCTTGGAGAAAAGTATAAATTTAAGTATTTTAAAGAAGACAACCTCTTAGGTATAGGTATTGTCTCTTTTTTGTTTTTAATAATCGTAACTTCTTTTTTTTCATCTTTTAAAGAGTACGCTTTTTTGGAAATAAAGGGGCAGTTTTGGGCTCCTTTACTGCTAGGAGTTAGCAGTTATTTACTTGTTAAAGCCGGATTTAATTATAAAAGGCTTTTTGTTTATATATTTGTAGCGTTTTTTGCGATTGTTGCGTATCACGCTCTTTATTCTTTAAATGTATTTGCAAAACACCATACATTGCCTTATAGGAGTTTCGGAATTACTAAAGGATTGGATGAATTAAATTTTTTAATGCCTTATCTTTTTTCTTTTTTTGCTGTTGAATTTGTATTTAGAATTATAAAAGGCAAATCTCTTTTTAAGGTTTCAAGTTTTGTTCTTTTTTTACTGTTTATGGTAGCTGTTTTTAGTTTAGTGGTTCAGTTTAAAAGAAACGGGGTTTTTAGTTTGGCTTTTTTAGTGGTTTCTGTGATGTTTTTTACTTTTATATTGCAATTTAAATTCAAAAATCTTTCTAAAAAGCTTATTTTATTCGCTTTAATTGGATTTATAGGCACTATGTGGTTTGTGTATTTTGATTATAAGCACGATAAAAGATGGAGAGAGTTTGACAGAACTTTTAAAATAACGGTTATAAACGACAATATGGATTGGTATAGGGTTAAACATCCCCCTGGGGTTGACGGTTCGGCTTATAGGAGGCTGTTTTATTATAAAGAGGGGTATAAGTTTTTAAAAGAAAATCCTTTCGGATACGGGTTTGCAAGAAATGTCTTTGGAAAAGTGGCTTCAAATAAGTATCATATCAAATTCTCCGACCACGCTCATAGTACTTTTATAAACGTTTTGTTAAGTGTCGGGATTGAAGGATTTTTGATATACAGTTTTATATTTTTTACTTTAATGTATATAGGCGTAAGGTCTTTTATGAAATATAGGAGCTATTTTGGGCTTTTACTTTTTTATTTGGCAACGAGCTTTTACTTTAGAAGTTTTATAGATGATATTTTAAAAAATCATTACTTTCAACAGTTCGTATTATTAGCTGCTCTTAGCTTTTTTGCTATGAAAAGGGAGATAGATGAAAGTAACGTTTCTTCGCTTAAAGAAGAGTAAATTCGGAGGGGCTGAAGTTTATTTAAGTAGGCTTTTAAGTGAACTTGAAAAAAGAGATTTTGAATTTGAAGTAAAACATTGCAGTGCTCCTAAGTTTTTATCCAGTTGGATAAAAACTATATGGTTTAATCTGGAAGTGTGTTTATTTAAGGGTAAAAAATTTTATTTTTCTCTAGATAGAATAACTTGTCCGGATATTTATAGGGCGGGAGACGGGGTTCATAAAGTTTTTATTAAGCTGGAAAATAAATCACTATTTAATCCTCTTCATATTGTTTATCTTTTCATAGAAAAAAGAATGTTTAAAAACGCCAAAAAAATTGTAGCCATTTCAAATATGGTAAAAAGGGATATTATTAACGCTTATAAAATAGACCCGGAGAAAATAGAGGTTATTTACAACGGAATTCCTTTAAAGGAAAAAGTTTCTTTTGATGATATAAAAAAAGAGTTTAATTTAAAAAATGAAAAAATTTTGCTTTATGTAGGAAGTGGATTTAAAAGAAAAGGTGTAAAAGAAGCACTGGATATTGTTTCTAAGCTTCAAGGCGATTTTAAATTTTTTGTAGTGGGAAAAGAAAAAAATCTTAAATGGTATAAAGATTATGCCAAAAGTTTGGGAGTTGAAAATAAAGTAATTTTTACGGGTCCAAGAATCGATGTGGATAAGTTTTATTCAATGGCCGATATTTTTCTATTTCCTACCAAATACGAACCTTTTGGAAATGTGATTTTGGAGGCTTTGAATTTTGAAAATGTAGTTTTTACCACTGATATGTGTGGAGGAGGGGAGATACTGCCTAAAGATTGGATAATTGATGAGAAAATAGTGCATAAAATCCAGGAGCTTTTGGATAATAGCGAAAAACTTGAAAATTTAAAAAAACAAGCAAAAGAGATATCGAAAAATTACAGTATAGAAAAGAATGTCGAAAAGACTTTAAAGGTGATAAATGAAACTCTTAATTGAACCTCCCACGTGGCTTGGTGACAGTGTAATGGCGAGTGGGGCTATAAAAGCTCTTTTGGATGAATTTAAGCCCAAAGAGGGTATAATTTTTGGAAGTTATGTTTCAGTTGAGTTGTTAAAGCCCTGGTTTGATAAAGAGATTTTAATTGATAAAAAGCATAAATTTAAGCAGTTTATGGCTTTTCCAAAAGTCGATGTGTTTGTGAGTTTTAGAAGGAGTTTGTACTCAAAAG
>Ga0256836_1000132_pt1 | contig 44463 bp, 49 predicted proteins | sample 4561380metaG_FD_185974 | JGI IMG/M metagenome (GOLD analysis project Ga0256836, IMG submission 185974) | Hydrothermal vent microbial communities from Guaymas Basin, Mexico - 4561-380 | ecosystem: Environmental > Aquatic > Marine > Hydrothermal vents | place: Mexico: Guaymas Basin | collected...
ATCCATTCCCCACTAAACTCCGGAAATCTAAGCTCAGGCTCTTTATTTTTTACATTAAGAAGCTTTTGAAGTAGTCCTTTTTTATATTCTTTTAATTTTTCTATTTTTTTAGCGGTTATTTCTATCTTTTCATCAACGGCACTTAAAAAAGAGGCTATTTTTTGTTGTTCTTCAAGAGTTGGTGGGGTGAAAATTTTTATTTTTAACATATCTTTTTGATTTAATTTTGTTCTTGTTCCTCCAATTATGTAAGCTAATATATTCTTGTGAGCTAATGTATAATATATAAATTTCGCACTATTTCTTTTATTTATTTTTAAAACATGTATATGATTATTCGCCCAAAATTTTCCATTTACATAAAAAGCAATTGGTTTTTCTTTATAATCATAAAAATATCCTCCATCTTCTGATAATAAAACATATTCACCATTAAAAATATAATCATTCACATAATCCATAACTTTTGTTGAACCCCAATAAGGATATATTCCTTTTCGTTGTTTTCTTTCAGTCTCATTTAATGGAATTCTTTTATTATCTTCACAAACTGCAACCTCCCCAAGCCTCTTTTCTATCCACTCCCCACTAAACTCCTTGAATCTAAGCTTAGGTTTCATTTTTAAGCTTTTTTTCCCTTAGTTGTCCGCAAGCTGCACTTATATCAATTCCTTTTGATTCTCTTATTGTGCAGGTTATCCCTTTATCAAGAAGGTATCTTTGAAATTTTTTCATAGTCTCTTCATCTGGGCGTTTGTAAGGACTCCCTGGATATGGGTTAAAATAAATAAGGTTTACTTTGCTTGGGATGCCATTTAAAAGTTTTACCAGCTTTTTGGCACTCTCCAAATCATCGTTTACATCTTTTATCACAAGATATTCAAACATTACCTTTTTTCTTTTATCAATTGGAAACTCCCTAACCGCATCAATTACGCTTTTTATGTTATAGGCTTTGTTCATAGGGATTAACTCTTCTCTTAGCTTATCATCAACCGCGTGTAAAGAGATAGCCAGATTTACCCCAAGATTCTCTTCTCCTAAGCGTTTTATTTTCGGGGCGATGCCTGATGTTGAGATTGTCTGTCTTTTTGGAGAGATATTTAAGCCATCTGGATGAGCTATTATTTTTATCGCTTTTACTAAATTTTCATAATTATCAAGGGGCTCTCCCATTCCCATATAAACAACATTTAAAGCCTTATTCTCGTCAAACCCTTTAAACTTTTTCATAAACCAAACCTGAGCCACAATCTCCCCGGCACTCAAATTCCTAACAAATCCCCCTTTTGCAGTCAGACAAAAAGCACATCCCACTTTGCATCCAACTTGGGTTGAGACGCATACTGTATATTTTGCCTCTTTCTTTTTGCCGTTTTCAATCCTCTCATCTTTCATCTTAATAAGCACCACTTCAATTGTGTGATTATCCCTTAACTTAAACAAAAACTTCTCTGTTTTGTCTTTGGAGACTTCGTGATTTAGAAGTTCAAGGGGATTTATAATAAACTCCTCTTTTAATTTTTCTCTTAAATCTTTTGGCAGATTACTCATCTTCTCAAAGTCGTCCACATATTTTCTATAAACCCAGTTATAAAGCTGTTTTACCCTAAATTTTGGTTTTATTCCAAACTCTTCAAGCTCCTGTGGGAGATAGTCCATAAAGATTTTTTTATCCATTGTTATCCTTTATTAGTTTTTTATCCATTAAATATTCAATTAAGATTTTCTTTGCTTTTTTTATGTTTTGGAGGTATTCTTTGTGGGCTTCTTCAAAGCAGTAGTTTGTAATTACAAAAATCCCAATTACTCCTATCCCAAATTCTTTTGCAACCTTCATTACCGAATAAAACTCCATATTCTCCCCATCAATCCCAAAGCTTAGATATGCTTTTGAGATTGTTTTATTAGTTGTTATGTAGTTTGATGAGTTTATAAGTATAGATGGCTTTATTGAGATTATGTTGTCAATTGGAGTATAGCATTTTTTTTGCAAAAAGCAGTATTCTATGTTTGAGGCACTAAAACTCTCAATTACTTCAAAAGGTCTAAGCCTCCCATAACTTCCGGCACTTCCTATAAATATTAATAAATCCGGTCTGTCAAACTCACAAAGTTTTGTTAAGTTAATTGCACTCTCAACCATTCCAACTCCAATAGGAATTGCAAAGTCAAATGTTTCTACATCTCCTGCACTTATTATTTTTATATTCATTTTTCTAAAAACTCCTTATTAACTTCATTTATTACTTCTTTTTTTAAAGTTTCGTTATAGTCATTATAAAATCTTTTTAAAAATTTTTCTATAAAATTTACTCCCTCAAATCTTCCAAGAGCTAAATCAATAACGTGTTGTTTTAACTGATATTCGTTTTTTGGATATTTAACTCCCATTAAAGGGCCAAGGATTGATACAATAATTCTGGTAGATAGTGAGCCTTCTTGTTTGTATATTTCTTTTAGAAGTTTTTTATACGCTTTTTTTGCATTTTCTTTATCGTTTTTAATTATATACAAATTTACCAAATATGATAAAAATAAGCTATTGTTTGAATTTTTTAGTTTTGAAATCAGTAAATTGGTTTTTTTGTTTGCCGCTAATACTCTTATATTATCAGGAAAATATTTAAGTGCATATTTGCAATGATTATCTCCATCGTAAAAATACAATTCTTTTATGCAAATTAAAGCTTTTATATAATCTCTGTTGTCATACCTTTCTAAGACTCTAAGTTCCTCACTTGATAATTTTTTTAGTTCTTTTTTAGGTAAAGGAGTGTAGCCATAGTGTTTGATTACATTATCAATACCACTTACACAAGTTAAATTTGTTTTAAAAAACTCTTCTTTGTTGGTAAAATATTCAAATAAATCCCATCTTTTTTTAGCCGCTATCTTACAAATTGCAAAATCACTTATTTTTATCTTGTGTCTTTTTAATAATTTATCTATTTTTTTATAATCCCCTTGAAAAATTGCCATATACGGCTCAGCAAGTGAATGAGAGGTAATTTTAAGGTTGCAGTTTAGAAGTTTATTGGCTTTTTCATATTTTTCATTAATTAAAAAAGCAATTATTGCTTCTCCTCTTTGATAAGGGGTTAATTTCTTAAAATCTTTGCAAGATTTAATTTGTAAATATCTAAAAGTTTCTTCTTTTGTAGTAAAATAGTATCTTTTAATTTGCATAGGCTTAGGAGTAAATTTTTCTATTTTTATTATTTTTGACTTATCAAATAAATTATTCCCTTTTAATCGTTTTTTTAGCTCTTTTACGCTGTTAAAAATTTTTCCGCAACAAACTATTATCTCTTTTGTAATTTTTCTATTTTCAAATATTTCAGTGGTTAAGATTTTTTTATAAGTGTAGGTTTTATTATCTACTTTTATTGTGTAGGTTTTTTCATTTGCAAAAAGAAAAATAAAAATAAAAATTAATATTTTTTTCATAAAATTTCTTTAAAAAATATGAAAGGAAAAGGTAAAGTTGCTTTTATTTTTATAAAGACATTCTCTTTTTTAGGGACAATACTCTCTTTATAAACTTTTGTAAAACTTGCTTTATAAACTAAAAGAAAAGTATGCAAGAGAAAAAGCAATTTTTTCATATTCTGACACTTATCCCTTCTTTATCAAGATACCTTTTTAAATCCATTATATCAATTTCTCTAAAATGAAAAATACTTGCCGCCAAAGCCGCATCAGCTTTATGTTCAAAAACCTCTTTAAAGTGTTTCATCTCCCCAGCCCCTCCGCTTGCAATTACTGGCACATTTACAAGAGAGGAGATTTTTTCTGTAATTTCTATATCAAAGCCCTTTTTTGTCCCATCAGCATCCATTGATGTTAAAAGAATTTCGCCAGCTCCTCTATTAACAACCTCTTTTGCCCATTTTATTGCATCAAGCCCTGTATCCTCTCTCCCCCCTTTTATAAAGACATTCCACTTATTAGGTGCTACTTTTTTAACATCAATTGCCACTACAATACACTGACTCCCAAACCTTTTAGCAGCTTCGTTTATAAAATCTGGTCTTTTTACGGCAGCTGAATTTATACTAACTTTATCGCATCCTACATTAAGCAAATCGTAAATATCCCCAAGCTCGCTTATACCTCCTCCAACAGTTAAAGGAATAAATACCTCTTTTGCCACCTCTTTTACAATATCAACAATCGGTTTTCTTTTCTCATAGCTTGCCGTTATATCAAGAAAAGTTAGCTCATCTGCTCCTTCTTCATTGTATCTTATTGCAGCTTCTACTGGGTCTCCGGCATCTTTTAACCCTACAAAATTCACCCCTTTTACAACCCTTCCATCTTTAACATCAAGGCAAGGAATTATTCTTTTGGCAAAATACTCTCTCATATTAATCTCCACTTTACAAGTTTATTGTATAATTTTATCAAATTTTAATTTACATTTTTTGAAAGGATATGCTATAATCAAGGCAAAGAAAAAATTTGGACAAAATTTTCTAAAAGATAAATTTTATCTAAACAAAATCGCCAAAGCGATGCCCAATACCAATAATTTGGTAGTAGAAATTGGACCTGGCTTGGGCGATTTAACAGAAAAGCTGCTGGAAAAAAGAAGAGTAACGGCTTTTGAGATTGATAGAGAACTTTGTGAAATTTTAAAAAAGAAGTTTCCAAATCTTGATTTAAAATGTGGTGATGTTTTAGAGTATTGGCAAAATGGTAGTTTGGTTAATGAGAGTTATGATTTAATAGCAAACTTACCTTATTATATAGCAACGAACATTATTTTAAAAGCGTTAAGGGATAAAAACGCAAAAAATATTTTGGTTTTAATCCAAAAAGAGGTAGCAGATAAATTTAGTGCCAAAGTTGGTGATAGAAATTATGGGTCTTTGAGTATTTTAGCAAGTCAAGTTGCAAAAGTTAAAAAGCTTTTTGACATACCACCCGGGGCATTTGTGCCAGCCCCTAAGGTTATGAGTAGCGTGATATTGTTTGAAAAGTTTAAAGACTCATATGATGAAGAATTTGCGAAGTTTTTAAAAGTTGCTTTTGCTAATCCAAGAAAAACTCTTAAAAAAAACTTATCTAAATTTAATTTGAATTTGAGTGAATTTGGACTTGCTGATACTATAAGACCTCACCAAGTAGATGCTGATACTTTTTTCCAGCTCTTTTCTGCGTCAAAAGAAAGGAGTGAAGATGGAAAAAATGAATTTACAACAGGAGATAGAAAAAACAATTGAGAGTAATTTAAAAGATGAGAGTAAAAATAGTGCTAATAAAGAAGTTTTTAATAAAATTGATGAAAAAGAGAATAAGGTAGAGAGTGTAGAAGAGGTAAAAGTAGATAAAAAAGAGAGTCAAAACGAAGAAAAAGAGATAAAAGAAAATCTTGAAAAAAATCAAAGGAAATTTAGAAAAAGAGATTCCAAAAATTTTGTGTGGTTTAAGGATTTAAATAGGGCTTTTGATGAGAATGAAAAAATTCATAAAAGAAGATTAACTTGCTTTAATAAAATTAACTCTTTAAGCAAAGGGTGGATAAAATTTACTCCTCTTGGTGGACTTGATGAGATTGGTGGTAATTGTGCTGTGCTTGAAACTGAAAATAGTGCAATTATTATTGATTGTGGAATGAGCTTTCCAAGTGAAGATATGCACGGAGTTGATATTTTAATTCCAGATTTTAGTTATTTAAAAGAGATTAGACACAAAATTAAAGGGCTTGTAATCACTCATGGGCACGAAGACCACATTGGTGCGGTGCCGTATCTTTTTAAAGAGATGCAAATTCCAATTTATGGAACCTCACTTCCTCTTGCAATGATTAAAAATAAATTCAAAGAGCATAAAATGTCTCAATATGAGAGTTATTTTAGAAGCGTTAAAAAAAGAGTTCCAATTCAAATAGGCGATTTTAAGGTTGAGTGGATTCATATGACTCACTCAATTGTTGATAGCTCATCCCTTGCCATTCAAACGCCAGTTGGAACTATTATTCACACGGGAGACTTTAAAATTGATAATACACCAATTGATGGATATCCGCCAGATTTGCACCGCTTAGCACACTATGGAGAAGAGGGAGTTTTGGCTTTGTTTAGTGATTCTACAAACTCTTATAAACCGGGAATTACTCCAAGTGAGAGTGTTGTTGGGAAAACTTTTGAAGATTTATTTATGAAGACAAAGGGAAGGGTAATAATGTCAACCTTCTCATCAAATATTCACAGAGTCTATCAAGCAATCCAAGCTGGAATGAAATTTGGTAGGAAAGTTTGTATTATTGGAAGAAGTATGGAACAAAACTTAAATGTTGCAATGGAGCTTGGATATATTAATTTACCAAAAGATATTTTTATTGACCCATACGAAATTGGTAAATATCAAGACCACGAGATTTTGATTGTTACAACAGGCTCTCAGGGCGAGAGTATGAGTGCTTTATATAGAATGGCAATTGATGAGCACAGACATGTAAAAATTAAAGAGGGAGACCAAATAATAATCTCAGCCAAAGCAATTCCTGGGAATGAGCCAACCGTTTCTCAACTTATTAACTTTTTGATGAAAAAAGGGGCAAACGTAGCATACCAAGAATTTAGCGAAATTCATGTCTCAGGACACGCAAGTCAAGAAGAGCAAAAGTTAATGCTTCGCCTTGTAAAGCCAAAATATTTCTTCCCAGTGCATGGAGAGTATAATCACTTGGTAAAACACAAAGAGACCGCTTTGCAAGCTGGAATGAAAGAGGAGAATGTATTTATTATGGAAGATGGAGAGCAGTGGGAAATTACTCCAAAGAGAGTAAGAAAAGTTGGAAAAGTAAAAGTTGGTAAGATTTATATTGATAATCAAATTAATGAGCAAATTGAAAATGATGTGGTAATTGATAGGCAAAAACTTGCAACTGAGGGAATTATTATGATTGTAGCTCAGGTTGACAAACAAAATAAAAAGCTTATTGGGCGTCCAAGGGTTAGCACTTTTGGAATTATTGCTGATAAGGATGATAGGGATTTTGCAAAAGAGATGGAGGAATTATTGATTAATTATATAACTCATGCAAAAGATTATGTTTATGAAAAAAATAGGATTTTTGAAAATGAGCTTAGAAATGTTATTAGAAAACATGTGTTTAGAAAAACGAAAAAATATCCAACAATTGTGCCTATGATTTACTTTATGTAAAATTTTTTTGTAAAATTAAAAAATTTGTAAAATTAAAAAAAAGGATTTTCAATGGTAATTAAAGCAAAAGATTTAATCGTTTTGGTAGAAAAAATCAAACACTCTCCCGCTTACATTGCGGCAATGGAGAAAAAGGAAGCTTATAAGGGTAAGCCTTTGTATACAAAAGATGATGATAATTTTTTGGTAGTTGAGCTTGTAGATGAGATTGAAAAGTTGATAGAGGATAAAAATTTTGCTGTTAATGATTTAGTAGAGGTTGATGTAGTTGCTAAAAAAGTAGAAGTTGACTCAATTGAAATCAAGGTTGATTAGTCACTCTCGCTAAAATTTGGTATAATTTTGTAAAAAAGGAGGGGAAATGAGTGAGAAAAAAATTGAGTATCCAAGAATGTGGGGATTTAGGATTATTGGAGAAGATAAAGAAAAAATGAGAGAAGCTGTAAAAGATTGTATTCCAAATCAAGATATAAAAGTTGAGGATAACAATCAAAGAGGGAAATATTTTTCTCAAAAGTTTGAAGCTTATGTAACAAGTGAAGAGGAGAGAAACGAATTTTTCAAAAGGCTCCAAGGGCATAAAGATATTAAATTTGTGCTATAACTCCAAAAACTTCTTAGCTCCTTTGAGCTTTGAAGTGTGTTGCTTTATCCATTCATCAAATCCTTCAAGTCCTCTGTTTTTGCAATATGCAAATAATTCATAGTAAGGATGGGATGAATATCTTTTTTTGAGTTCTTTTTTGCTAAGTTTAATTGCTTTTTTTGCTTCTCTTTTTAAATAATTATACTTTTGTAAAAAACGATTTTTAATTTCTTTGAAATATTGATATTTTTCGCTTTTTTTATTTAGCATCTCTTCATACTCTTTGTCTCTTTTTTCTAAAATTGATTTTATAATGTCGTGAGGTTGAATTTTTGCTAAAAGTTTATGCTTTTTAAGGTACTCTTTTGTTTTTATTTTTACAAATTTCATCCCTTCAAATATTAAAATCCACCCCTCTTTTTCTTTCTCTTTTGTAGCAAGCTCTAAAAACTCATCTAAATTTGAGATATTGTATCTTTTTGGAGTTTTAATTTGATATTCATTTGCCTCTTTTTCAAAATCAAGTTCATACTCTCCTGTTTTTAAGTCTCTAACTTGAATTAAGTTTAGTTCGTCTTTATCGTAATTTAACACAACCTGAGTCTTTGGGGATACAAATTCAAAAATAGGAATTTTATTTTCTCTAAATTTTTTTAGAATATACTCTTTGAGTTTTGGATTTTTAAGCATTTCGTTTGCTTTTTTTGCTTGGTAGATATCAAATGAGAGTTTTGTTTTAAAGTAGATTTTATTATTGATTAAAATTGGTTGAAGCAAGGTCCCATCAATCTTTTCTGTGGCTTTTATGATTTTTTTATCTTTTAAATCCTCTTCCATCCATCCAGGAGCCTGATTAAGCTCAAAAAATTTATGTAAAGCCAAAAATCTCTTATCTTCTACAAATGTAAGCCCTCTAAGTTCATAAGAGCCTTTATCTTTAAATTTTTCAAACTCTTCAAATTTAGCCTGTTTATAATGATAAATCGAAATATTTTTATCTAAAAATTTATCATCTTTTCTAAAAAACTGCTTTGAGTTTGATACTATAAAATCAGCATCTTTTTTTGTGGGAAGTATAAACATAAATTAAACCTTTTAACTTTTTTTAGTGAAATTATATCAAAATGTCCCACTGATTTTAAAATGGATTGGGAAGTTTGTAAAATGGATGAGTTTATCTTTTTGATATTTTAAATCATAAAAATTAAGACTTTGAAGTGAAGATAATCTCCCAATTTTGCTAAAATAGCGAAAAAAAAGGATTATAATGAGAAGTGATGAGGTTAAAAAAGGGTGGCACAGGGCACCGCATAGAAGTTTGCTTAGAGCTTGTGGGTTAAAGGATGAGGATTTTGATAAGCCGTTTATTGGGGTTGCGAATAGTTTTATTGAGATAATTCCTGGGCACTTTTTTTTAAATAAGTATGCTGAGATTGTAAAAGATGAGATTAGAAAAAACGGGTGCGTGCCGTTTGAATTTAATACAATCGGAGTTGATGATGGGATTGCAATGGGGCATGATGGTATGCTTTATAGCTTGCCTAGCCGTGAAATTATTGCAAACTCAATTGAGACTGTAATGAATGCTCATAAACTTGATGCAATGATTGCCCTTCCAAACTGCGATAAAATCACTCCTGGAATGGTAATGGGAGCGCTTAGAGTAAATGTGCCAACAATCTTTGTAACCGGTGGTCCTATGAGAGCTGGACATTTGCCAGATGGGACTCCAATTGATTTAGCGAGTGTGTTTGAGGGGGTTGGTAAATTTGAAAAGGGTGAGATTGATGAAGATAAGCTTTATCAGTTAGAGTGCCTTGCGTGTCCTGGTGGTGGAAGTTGTAGCGGGATGTTTACGGCAAATAGTATGAATACATTAATTGAAGCTATGGGAATAGCTCTTAAAGGAAACGGGACTATTTTAGCACTTACGCCTGAGAGAGAAGAGTTACTTAGAAAAGCTGCAAGAAGAATTTGTGAAATTGCAAAAGATGAAAAACTTAGCGAACAATACAGAATAAGAAACATCATAAACGAAAAAGCGATTCATAACGCTTTTGTTGTTGACATGGCAATGGGTGGAAGTTCAAATACGGTTTTACATATGATGGCGATTGCAAAAGAAGCTGGGGTTGATTTTGACCTTGCAAAGATTAATGAGATTGCACGCCACACAGCCCACATTGCAAAAATTTCACCTTCACTTCAAACTATCCATATGGAAGATATCCACAGAGCCGGTGGAATAAGTGCGGTGATGAAAGAAATTAGTAAAAGAAGCGATACAATTTTATACCTTGATAATCCGGTAATTGAGGGTGGAGTTGTAGCCGATAGGCTAAAAGATGCCGAGGTTAAGGATTATAGCGTAATTCATCCGGTTGATAATCCTTATAGCGAAGTTGGAGGGCTTGCAATTTTGTTTGGTAACTTGGCACAAGAGGGATGCGTTATTAAAACTGCTGGGATTACTGGAAGCAGAAAATTCACAGGAAAAGCGGTATGCTTTAACTCTCAGCAAGAAGCTATTGAAGGAATTACAAGCGGAAAAGTTAAAGAGGGGGATGTTGTTGTTATTAGATATGAAGGTCCAAAAGGCGGTCCTGGAATGCAAGAGATGCTTGCACCTACTTCTCTTATAATGGGAATGGGGCTTGGAGATAAAGTAGCTTTAATTACCGATGGTAGATTCTCAGGTGCTACTAGGGGACTTAGTGTCGGGCATATTAGCCCAGAAGCAGCTGAGGGCGGAATGATTGGACTACTTAAAGATGGAGATATAATAGAGATTGATGTTGATAATTTCTCAATTAATGTAAAACTAAGTGATGAAGAGATTGAAAAGAGAAAAAAAGAGTTCAAACCTATTAAAAAAGATGTACCCGGCAGATGGCTAAGACAATATAGAGCACTTGTTACAAATGCAAGTAACGGAGCGATTTTAAAAGCGGATTAGGAGGATTACTCCTCCTCTACTTCTATTGCTTGATATTTATAAATTGTTGGGTGAAACTTCAAACAATCTCCTGGAAGTCCAGCTTTTATGCAAAGGTGAGCAAAAAATAAATCAAATAGTGGTAATTCATTCCATACTGTTGGAAGGAATGTTGCTTGATGATTACCAAGTTGGAGTATGATTCCATCAACTCCTGGGCGAATTTTGCGTCTTAAATCTTCAATATCTTCATAATCTACTTTTTGTGGAATTGTAAGCACGCTAACTTCAATTTTGACTTTATCAAACTCTTCGGGTCTTAGCGGTGGGAATCTTGGGTCAGAAAAAGCGGCTGCTTTTGCATTTTCAATTACATCATCAATCATTGGGCGATAAGGGAGTATTGAGCCAATGCATCCTCTAAGATTTGAGCCTCTTGGTTTATCTTTTAGTTTTAAAGTAACAAAGGTAGCTCTTTTTTCTCCAAGCCAAGGGTATTTACTTAGCCACTCTTCTTTGTTTATAAGTTTTTTACCTTCAAATTCTTCTAAAATTGATAATCTTGCAAGTTTTGGCAAGATTTTATACTTTTCCATCTCCTCTCCTTAAAAGTTTTATTTTATTATATCACAAAAATTGAGTTAATATTTATAAATTTTTTTATAAATTGGACCTTTTTTAGTGAGAGTAGATGCATAGAGGTATATTTCAGAAGAGATAGAAAAGGAGAAGTTTTCCCATTTTTTGAGTTTTAGATTGAATTCTTCTTTGTTGTTTATCTCTTTAATTCTGCAAAGAGTAATATGAGGAATAAATGATTTATCATTTGAGAGGTTAAACTCTTTATTGATTTTTTCGTTTATCTCTTTTAAGTCGTTTGTTACTTTTAAAAATAGCACCTTTTCACTAAAAGTCCCAAGCCCTTTTATTTTTATTTCAACTTTTGAGAGATTAAGAGGTTTTTGATATTTTTTTGCGTCATCTTCACCTATAAATTTATAAGTTAGATGTAAATTCCATCCCTCAACCCATTTTCCTTTTATGCATCCTTTAAAATCTTCTTTTATGGTTTGATAAGTTGGAAGTGAGATTGGGGAGGCTATAAAAAGTCTCATTGGAAAATCTTTGAGATAATATAAAAAATAAGACTTAAAATAACGCTTATTAAGATTGATGAGGTAATTGGAAAATAAAAGATAAAATTCTCTTTTTTTATCACGATATCTCCTGGTAAATGAAAAAGGGGGAAGTCTTTAAAAAAGTAGAGTAATAAACCAATAATTATAAAGACTACCCCAATAAAAATGAAAATTTTAGCCATTAATCAAGCTTTGGACCAGCTTTTTCATACTCTTTGCCTTCTGGTACATCTTCATATCTTTTAAAGTTATCAATAAACATTTTAGCAAGTTTTCTTAGTTGTTTGTCATACGCTTCTTTATCTTCCCAAGTGTTTCTTGGATTTAATACTTTTGTATCAACTCCTGGAAGTTCTTTTGGTATTTTTAAGTTAAATACCGGCAAAGTTTCAAATTCAGCTTTTTCAATGCTTCCATCAAGAATTGCGTTAATGCAAGCTCTTGTATCTTTAATGCTCATTCTTTTTCCAACTCCATAAGGTCCACCAGTCCATCCTGTGTTTACAAGATAAACATTTACTCCGTGTTTGTCTATTTTTTCTCCAAGAAGTTTTGCATAAACGGTTGGATGAAGCGGTAAAAACGGCTCACCAAAACACGCACTAAATGTAGCAACAGGCTCTGTAATTCCTCTCTCAGTTCCAGCAACTTTTGCGGTGTATCCACTAAGGAAATAATACATTGCTTGCTCTTTTGTAAGTTTAGATACCGGAGGTAATACTCCAAACGCATCAGCTGTTAAAAAGATAATATTTTTTGGATGATCGCCTTGGAGTGTGCATTCGTGATTTTTGATATGTTCAATTGGGTAAGATACCCTTGTGTTTTCGGTTTTACTTGAATCTGTAAAATCAACTTCTCCATTCTCTTTTACTACTACATTTTCAAGCAAAGCCCCTCTTTTTATTGCGTTATAAATCTCAGGTTCACTCTCTTTATCAAGATTGATTACTTTTGCATAACATCCACCCTCAAAGTTAAATACTCCATTATCATCCCAGCCGTGTTCATCATCTCCAATTAACTTTCTTTTTGGGTCAGTTGATAGAGTAGTTTTTCCAGTTCCAGATAATCCAAAGAATAAAGCGACATCTCCCTCTTCCCCAACATTTGCCGAGCAGTGCATTGAGAGTTTGCCTTCAAGTGGGAGCCAGTAATTCATCATAGTGAAAATTCCTTTTTTCATCTCTCCACCATACATTGTTCCACTCATTATCGCTAAATTATCTTCAATGTTAAATGCTACGAAAATGTCGCTATTTAAGCCATCTTCTTTCCAGTTAGGATATCTTGCAGGACCAGCTACTAAGAAAGTAAAATCGGGTTTAAAGTTTTTGAGTTCTTCTTTGGTTGGTAAGATAAACATATTCATAACAAAATGTGCTTGCCAAGCAATTGGAGTTACAAATCTAATTGCACGTCTAGACTCTTTACTTGCTCCAACAAATACATCAACAACATAAAGTTCATCATATTTGCTAAGTTCATCTTTTGTAAATTTTTCAAGTTTTTTAAAAACTTCTGGCGAGATTGGCTGGTTAATCTCTCCCCATGCTATGTATTGTTCGCTTGGAGGTTGTTTTACGAAGTATTTGTCTTTTGGGCTTCTTCCTGTGAATTCACCAGTATCAACAGCAGTTGCTCCGTGAGCCGTTTTAACTACTTCACCTCTTTTTAAGCTATCTTCAATGATTTTATCATAATTTGGATTATGAATGACCTTTTTTGTTTTTATACCTATTTTTTCAAGTTCCTTCATAATGTTCTCCTATTAAGTGTGGTTGTATGGATTGAAATTATAACAAATTACAACATTGCGAGAAGTTTTTTTTGCTTCATAAAGTTTTTTATCGGCTTTGTCTATTAAAGTTTGGATAGTGTCATCTTTACTTAGCTCAGCAATACCACAGCTTATTGTAATATTGAGTTTTTTCTCTTTGCAAAAGTTTTTTTTCTCTACTTCTTTTCTAAAATTTTCCAGTTTTTCATACGCTTTTTTTATTGGAGTAAATGGCATAACAATCAAAAACTCTTCTCCCCCATATCTTATAACATCATCGCTTTGGAAGTGCTCTTTTAGCAAATTTGCAATCTCTTTTAATACGCAATCTCCTATTAAATGTCCATAAGTGTCGTTTATTTTCTTAAAAAAATCTATATCTACCATTGCTACGCTAAGTGGAACACTATATTTTTTTGCTTCTTCAATCTTTTGGGAGAGATATTTTTCTAAATATTCCCTGTTGTGAAGTTTTGTTAGAGGGTCTATTAATACTTTTTGATGGAGGTTTTTATTTTCTTCTTCGAGCTCTTTTAACATAAGCTCTTTTTGCAAAGAGATGCTAATTGGCATTGAGATTTTATCAAAAAGTATTCTTATTAAGTTTATTTGATGTTTTGTGAGTTTTCTTTTTGTCCAAAGATAGATATATCCAACTTGCTCATTATCTTGGGTGAGGATTTGAGTGTAAGAGTAATCAATGCTATTTTTTTCTATCTCTTTTAAAGTATCATTCTTAAACTCAAAGCAGTGGAGTTTCCCAGAGATTGGAGATATGCCGCAAAATTCTATTTTTATTATCGTTGGAAGGACTTTTTTTAGGTTATTAAATAAATTTCTTAAAATTATTTCAATTTTGCTTCCTGAGATTGTATCTTGAAAAAATTTTTTTAAAACTTCATCAATTGCGTTTAGTGTTTTTAAATCACTCTCATATGTATCCATTAAATAAAGTCCGCAATCAAGTTTTTTTAATTTTTCAATTAATGGTTTTATAAACTCTTTTTTAATAATTGAGCCGTGTTGAGGAGCTATCATTTGAGGGTCTTTTTTTTCTACTTGACTTAGGGCAAAATTTAATACTTCATTGGTTGGGATGTAGTGTTTGTGAAATAGTTTTGCAGCTTCAAAGTATTCATCTACATCATCAACAAAGAGTTTAAATTCTTTCGTAAGTCCCCCAAATAAGTCGCTTGAAAATAAAATTTCACTTTTTTTATCGTAAGTGCAAAATGCCCCTGCAAAGTGAGCATATGGAGTAAAAATAAATTCAAGCTCCCTATCTCCTGCTTTTAGCTTCCAATCGTGCTTATCTACTAAATAAAAAGGAGTTTTCCACTGATAATGCTTTAAGAGCATTTCTGTTCGCCAATGAGTTACAATATATCGTTTACCTTGTGGAAAGAGAGTTTCAAGAGTAGAATAGCATCCTACAATGTCTGGGTCTTGGTGGTGCATAATTATGTATTTAATATCCCTTAGCTTGATAAGAGATGTTATTTTTTCTAATACAACTGGAAAAGTTATCATACTTCCTGGGTCAATTAAGATTGATTCATCTTTATTTCTTATAAGATAGACATGACATTGAAAAGGGTCATTTGGTATAACATACCCAACCCAAAAAATTTCATCCCCTATCTCTATTGGTTTTGAGTAATCCATGGCTTTCCTTTTTTAATTTTTTTGCTTCTTTCCAAAATTTATAAAGAGCTTTTTTCTCCTGCCAAGATAATTTATAATAAATTATCTTTTCTAAATATTCTCTTGCTTCTTTATAGCTTAGAGAGGTTTTTTTTAGGTATGGTTTTAAAATGTAATAAGGAATTTTTTGTTTTGATTTTAAAAATTCTTTTATAAGTTTTTCATATTTTTTTTCATTTTTGTTTACGCAAAAAAGTGCAAAAACAAATGGGAGATTATATTTCTCAAACCAAATTTTTGCTAAATCTTTGCACCCTTTTTCTTTAAATGCTTTATCTCCAATAACTACTCTTCCTTCTTGGTTTAGGATTTTTGCTAAAATATTTGATGTTTGGGATTCTTTATCTTCTCCTTGACCCGGGCATACTAATACGCTTTTTACTCTATTTTTTGCTGCGATTCCAACATTAAAGCATTTTTTGTTTTTTGCTTTTATTGATGAGATAAAAGCTGCCTCAATTTGTTTTTTTTCAAATAATTTATTGATGTAAGCTGGATAACTACTATAAACTCTTATCCCTTTTTTTTTCAAAAATTGATAAAATGGCAAAAGGTTTAAATAGTTAATATGTCCAATTTTCATAATGCCCTTTTTTTTTTATTATTTTAACATAAAGGATAAAAATGGTAAAAGTAGAGTTTTTAGGACCAATTCAAAAAGAGCCAATTGAAGTAGATGTAAAGAATTTAAAAGAGCTAAAAGAGGTTTTAAATAAAGATGAAGAGTTAAAAGAGTGGCTTAGAGTCTCAGCTGTTGGGGTAAATGATAAGATTGTAACTAACTTAGATACTCCGCTAAAAGATGGTGATAGAGTTGTGATATTACCCCCAGTTTGTGGAGGATAGATTAAAGGGTTTTTAGTTTATGGAGTATTCTGGCTTACTAAAAAAATATCAAATGAAGTTGGATTATTAAGGAGTGTAAATGGTAGAGATTTATAAAGGAGGAATTCCTGTAATTGAAGTTTTGGATAGGTGGTATAGTGAGTTTAAAGATGGATATGGAGCTATGATTCCTTTTATTGGGATTGTAAGAAGAGATAAGGGGATTGATGGGCTTAGTTTTGATTTGTATTTGCCTATGCTTAATGAGTGGTTTAAGAAGTGGGAAAATTTGCCAGATGCAAAGATTGTAATGGCTCATAGTTTTGGGGATGTTAGAGTAGGGGAGAGTAGTTTTTTGTGTGCGGTTTTTACAAAACATAGAGAAGAGGGATTTAGATATATTAAAGAGTTTGTAGAGGATTTTAAAGCCAACGCTCCTATTTGGAAGTATGATTTAGTAAATGGAAAAAGAATTTTTGCAAAGGATAGGGCAAAAATATTAAAAGGGGCTGGACTTTTAGAGGATTAAAAATCCAATTAATGCTATTAATCCTTCACATAAAAATAAATTCTCCCCATAAAGCATCCCTGAAATTATACTTCCAATAAAAGCAGCCGCTCCATAAGCAATCCCTGCATAAAATTGTTGGGCAAGGGTTTTATTTTCATAGGTTTTGGAAAGATATAAGAGGGCTGAGGTGTGAAATATCGCAAAAGAGAAAGCGTGGATTAATTGAGTTAAGGCTACTATAAAGATATTTGATGCAAAAAAATTTAATACAATCCATCTAATGGCGGTTAAGAGTATAGAAATTTTTATCCAAAAAATAGGAGAAAATTTATCAATGAACTTATGCTGAAAGATAAAAACTAAAATCTCAGCACTAACTCCAATTGCAAAAAGCCATCCAATATACTCTTTATCAATTCCGTGACTTATCTCATAAATTGTGAAAAAGTTATAAAATCCTCCAAAACTGATTTGCATTAAAATAACGGCTAACCAAAACCTCCAAGCTTTTTTAAAATCAATTGGGGCGTTTGATTTTTTGATAGTTTTATCTTCTAAAAAGTATAAAGAGACTAAGTTTGTAATAGTCATTAAGATTATAAAAGCGTAAACTAAATTTACTTTTATATAAGAGAAGATTATTCCAAAGAGCATAAACCCTATACTTCCAAAAAGCCTTGCTTGTCCATAGCGGGTATTTAATTTGGCAATTGCAATTGCTTCAATATAAGGGAAAACTACGCTAAAACTTGCCCCAATTAAAAAAAACGCCAAAATTATGAAAAAAAAATTTTTGGTTAATATTAAAAATGACGCGAGGGTTGAGATGATTAAGGAGATTAAAAAATCTTTTTTGATTAGGGGTTTTTTAAGAAAAATAAAAGGAGTTATAAATCTTGCTATTGGCATCATTGCAAAAATAATTCCAATTTCAAAGGGTGAGAATCCAATGCTTTGAAAATATTTTGGTAAGAAAATTACATAATCGCCTATTAATGCGAAAAAAAGGAAATAATATAAACTAAGAGTTATAAAAAATCTACTTTTCAAGGGCTTTTTTTATTGCAGTTATATATTTTTCTTTGTTAAATTGAGGGTATGTGAAATCTCTTTTTTTTTCACAAAAGCTTGCTCCGCTCCACCATGGGTCGTTTTTGTAGCGGGGGATAATGTGAAAATGAAGGTGTGGCATTTGATTGCCAAGGGAAGCTATATTTACTTTATCTGGGTTTAGCTCTTTAATCATAACTTTTTCAATCTTTTTGATAAGGAGCATGAGTTTTATAGCATCTTCATCGCTTAAATCGCTAAACTCTTTAATATGTTTTTTGGTAATTACTCTTATGTATCCTGGAATTTCATCAACTAAAATGATTTTTATAAAATTATCTTCATAAATAAAGTCTCTCAAAGAGCAAAGAGGACAACTCATTGGTTTCCTCTGCTCCCTGGTTTTACTGGCTTGCTTCCAGCTTTGCACATTGGACACTCATTTGGTTCATACACTTCAAAATCAAAGTCATCCAGTGCGAAAAATGGTTTATCTTCTGGGAGTTTGCACTCTTTTTTTCTCTCACTCTTTCCGTTTATCCTCTTACAAACTCCTCTGTTTGCAATAGCACTAAATCCTACAACCTTAGCTCCTCTTTTTTCAATCTCTCTTGCAGCTTCCATAGCAGACCCGCCGGTTGTAATAATATCTTCACAAATCAATACCTTCTCCCCAGGCTTTACTTCAAAACCTCTTCTTAGGGTCATCTCACCTTTTACTCTTTCGGTAAAAATAAACCTAACTCCAAGGGCTCTTGCAAGCTCATATCCAGCAAGAAGCCCTCCAATTGCCGGTGAGCATACGGTATCTACCTTTATCCCGGCGTCAATAATTTGCTTTGCAAGCTCTTTTGCCAATTTTTCTGCAACTTCTGGATGTTCAAGCACCCTTGCACTTTGAAGATAATACTCACTATGCTTTCCGCTACTTAGTAAAAAGTGCCCTTTGAGCAATGCTCCATATTTTTCGTAAATCTCTTTTACATTCATATTAAACTTTCATAACATCGTCAATTTTTTTATTTACAATCTCATCTACTTTGCTTACAAACTCATCAGTAATTTTTTGCACTTCTTCAAGTCCTCTTTTTTGCTCATCTTCTGTTATTGCTTTATCTTTAAAGAGTTTTTTGATTTTGTCGTTTGCTTCTCTTCTTACATTTCTTATTGCGATTTTTGCTTTTTCACCAAACTCTTTGGCTTTTTTTGCCTGTTTTTTTCTCTCTTCTTCTGTCATTGGTGGAAAGTAGAGTTTAATTGTATCTCCATCATTGTTTGGATTTGCTCCTACATTTGCTTCTTGAATTGCTTTTTCAATTGAATTTATGATAGATTTATCCCAAGGGCTTATAACAATTGTAGTTGCATCTACTGCGTTTATGTTTGCTACTTGGTTTAGTGGAGTTGGAGTTCCATAGTATTCTACTTTAATTCCATCTAAAACATGAATTGAAACTCTACCAGTTCTTAGTGTGTTTAAATCTTTTTTTAATACTTCAATACTTTTTTGCATATGCTCTCTTGCATAATCAAACACTTCTTTCATTTCTCCTCCTTTATTATCATTTTTGAAATTATTTTATAATTATATCTTATGATAAGTCTGTTTCTGTATTTTTTGAGTGGAAAGTTTAAGTTAGTAGAGAAAAAACCGTTTTTTAAAGGGATTTTATAAATCCATCCCATCTTTGTAAGGTATAAATTTATATAAGGGACTTTATCATAAATTTTTCCCGATACTTTTATGATTTTGTTTTTGGATTTTGTAATGTTTATATTGGCGTGAAGTCTTTTTAATTTTAGTTTTTTGGTTATATTTGTTTTTCCTGTTAGCGCTATTCTATCCATATCATCAAGAGGAGTGGTAAAGTCAATAACTCCTGGGTTTTGATTTACAATGTATGGGAAAAATTTTTTAATAATTTTTTTTACCCTCTTATCATATTCTCCATAAGGGTAGCTATAAATTTTTGGTATATACCCAATCTCTTTTTTAAAAATTTCAATCGCTTTTTTTGTATCATCTATTATCTCTTTGTTGCTTAATTTTGCAAGATGAGGATGAGAGAAGCTATGAACTCCAAGTTCTCCATGTTTTTTAGCTTCTCTTACCTCATCCCAGCTCATAAAATCGCCCCATTTTTCGGTTGTCGCTTTTGTATAGACAAAGAGAGTAAAAGGATAGTTGTATTTTTTAAAAAGCGGGAGCCCGTTTTTGTAAAAGCTTTTATAGCTATCATCAATTGTAAAAACTACAATTTTATCAATTGGTTTTTTATTTTTTATCATTTTAATTAGGGTTGAGAGTGTTACGACTTTGTAGTTGTGGGATTTTAAAAATTCAAAATAGTTTCTCAGTTGAGCGGTTTGGGTGTTTGTAGATGGGTAGCGGGGGTCGTTAATTCTATGAAGTACAAAGATATGAGCATCTCCAAAGAGGAGAGATGCTAAAAAAATTAATAAAAATCTCACTTAACCGGTGCCTGAGGGATTGGGATTTGTTTTTCTATTTTCACTTTATCAAGGGCTGATGTGTTTGATTGTTTGTTGTATAGATAAACCAGAGTTAGAGTATTTAGCACAAATAAAAGTCCTAAAATCATAGTCGCTTTTGTCAAAAAGTTCATAGGTCCGCCTGCGCCAAATACCGAGTTGTTCGAAGATGAATATGCACCAAGTCCCATTGATTCTGAGCGTTGAAGTAATACTAAAATGGTAATTGCTATTACAAGTACTATTTGAACAATCATTAAAAATCCAGTCATTATAAGCCTTTTTTGATAAAATTATATCAAAATAAAAAACTACTATCTCTTTTTAAGGTGAGTTTATGCCAAAAAGTTTTGATAAATATGCATTTAGTTATGAAAAATATAACTCTATTCAAAAATCACTTATAAGGCGGTATATAAATCTTCTCTCAAATAGGGTTGTGGATTTAGGGTGTGGGAGTGAGGGGCTTTGTAAATATAGGAATTTTGATTTTTATCTTGGAATTGATAAAAGTGAAGAGATGCTAAAAAGAAATCCTTGCAATACTCTTCTTTGTGATTTTGATGATATGGAGTGTTTTGAGAGGTTAAAGGAGTTTGAATTTGATGAGATTGTCTCTTTTTCAGCTCTTCAATGGTCAAGGGATTTAAAAAAAGTGTTTGAAAATATTGCTTTATTTAAAAAACCTTTTACCTTAGCCCTTTTTACTTCCAATACTTTCAAAAATCTTCATAGTTTTTTAGGAGTTAAGTCCCCAATTTATTCAAAAGAGGAGATTTTAGAGTATTCTAAAATTTTATCTCCAAGGGTTGAGGTTTTAAGATTTAAAAAGGAGTTTAAAACTTCAATTGAGATGTTAAGATATATAAAACTCTCGGGGGTAAATCCTAAAAAGATGGCTGGTATAAAAAAATTAAGAGAGATTTGTAAGAAAAATTTGATAAAAGAGCTTGAATTTGAGGTTATTGTTCTAAAATCTTGATTATCTCCTTTTCAATTTCATAAAGGTTATATCTTGCGTCTTTGAATTTTTCAGATGTATTTGTATCAATTAATTTAAAAAGCTCCTCTAATACTCTCGCACTCTCTTGGCTTCTTTTTAGGTTTGAGATTATTATCTCTTCTAAGGAATTTTTATTAAGTTCAGATTTAGTGGATGGTTTTAAGATATCGTTTTTTGCATCTCTTGATAATACTACTTCTTTGTAATTTGGGATTTTAATATGGCGGATTGATTTTAACTCTTTTGCAAGGGGAGAGGAGAATTCATATCTTAAAATATCCTCAACAACCCTTATCCCCTCTTTAAATCTGTTAAAGTTTGCGTCAATTGTCCTTAGGGCTTTACTCTTCATTGTTTAAAAATCCAAGTATTTGTAAAAGTGAGATAAAAAGGTTTAGAAAATCAAGATACAAACTAACAGCCGCTTCAATTTCATTTGTTACATTTCCTCTTATAATGTTTTGAGTATCATAAAGGATAAAAAAGCTAAATAATATTGCACTAACTGATGCAATAATTAATTGGAGCAAAGGCAGATGTAAAAAGATATTAATAAGCCCGGCTACCACTACTATAATTAAAGTAATAAACAAAATTTTACCCATTGTAGTAAAGTCTCTTTTTGTATTCATTGCAAAGACAGTTAGTGCAAAAAAGGCTATTGCACTAAGTAAAAAAGCTTCTCCAATTACATATCCAAGCCCTTTTGATATAAAAAGTGCAAGGGTTGGAGCAAGCGTAAATCCGCTCATAAATGTAAAGGCAAAAAGTAAGATAAGATTAAGAGGGGATTTGTCTTTTGCAAACATTAAGCCAAAAAGCAAAACAAACTCCAAAATCACACTTCCCCAATATGCAAAGCTAAGACCGTTTTGAGAGATTAAATATCCAACCATTCCAATCCCAACATAAGCTCCAACGGCACCTGCTATCAAACTTCCAGCTACCAACTGATAAACTCTTTTTACAAAAGCGTTGATATTGCTAATTTCGGTTGCTTTGGTTGTTGTGTTTTGTGTTTGAATAGAAGCGTTTTGGTTGTAATTACTTCCAAAATCTTTTGATGAAAATTTCATAACTCTCCTTTTTTTCTTAATTATAACATATATTTTCTTAAAACCTCTGGAATTTCTACTTTTCCATCTTTTGTCTGGAAATTCTCCATTATCGCTACAAGAGTTCTACCAACTGCTAAACTACTCCCATTTAGAGTATGCACAAGGCGATTTTTTTTGCCATCTTTAAATCTGATTTTTGCCCTTCTTGATTGAAAATCACGGGTATTGCTAATTGAGCTTATTTCTCTGTATCTGTTTTGAGATGGAATCCAAACTTCAAGGTCAATAGTCTTTGCTGCACTAAATCCAAGGTCCCCTGTGCAAAGCATAACTTGGCGATAAGGTAGGTTTAATTTTTCAAGGGCTTTACTTGCAACTTCTACCATCTCTTCAAATACCTTATTACTATCTTCTGGGCGTGTAATTGCTACAAGCTCAACCTTATCAAATTGATGCTGGCGTATTATCCCTTTTGTATCTTTACCATAGCTTCCAGCCTCTTTTCTAAAACAAGGCGTATAAGAAGTTAGCTTTATTGGCTTTGTTAAATCGCTGATAATCTCATCTCTAAAAAGGTTAGTTAATGGCACTTCTGCTGTTGGAATTAAGTATAAGTCCTCATCTTCAATTTTAAACAAATCCTCTTTAAATTTTGGAAGTTGACCAGTTCCAGTCATTGTAGTCTCATTTACCATCAAAGGCACCCAAACTTCTTCAAATCCATATCTTTTATTATGGTCTAAAAAGAAGTTAATTAATGCCCTCTCAATTCTTGCAGCTTCATTTTTCATAACAACAAATCTACTCTTTGCAAGTTTTACCCCTCTTTTAAAATCAAGCCAATTTAATTTTTCTCCAAGCTCATCGTGAGATTTTACTTCAAAATCAAATTTTGGAATTTCTCCTACTCTTTTAATCTCTACATTATCATTTTCATCTTTTCCAACCGGCACATCGCTATCTGGAATATTTGGAATGGATAAAGCTAAGATATTTAGTTTTTCTTCTATTGATTTTAATTTTTTATTTAGCTCTTCAAGCTCTTTTTTTATATTACTTACTTCATTTTTGATTTTCTCAGCCTCTTCTTTTTTACCCTCTCTTATCAAGACTCCAATCTGTTTTGAGAGGGTATTTCTTTTTGCTTGGAGATTTTGGATTTTTGTTGTAATCTCTTTTTTCTCTTCAAAAAGCTTTTTTACTTTCCTTAAAAGCTCCTCTTCAACCCCTTTTAGTCTTAATCTTTGTGAAATGGTTTCAAAATCTCTCTCTAATGCTTTTAAATCTATCATTTTTGCCCTTTTTTTGTTGAAGTTTGCTATAATTATTACATAAAATTGTATTTTAACAAAAAGGTGAGTTATGAAAAAAGTTTGTAAAAGTATTTTGTTATTAGGGCTTGTTTCATCATTATTTGCAACTTCTTTTAAAGTAGGAGCGCTTTTACCGCTTAGTGGGAGAATGGGAGATTTGGGTAAAAGAACTCTTGATGGAATGAGATGGATTTATCAATATTACAATAGATTTAAAACCGGAGATAATATTAAGATTTTAACAGTAGATAACCAAAGTGATAAAATTGCAACAAAAAATGCATACTCAAAGCTTGTTTATGAAAATAAGGTTGTAGCGGTTGAGGGACCTTTAATTTCGGAAAATGCAGTAGTTATAAAAAGAATTGCCGATGCTACTTTTACTCCAACTGTTACTCCGTTTGCAACTGATAAAAGAGCTACTGCTGGAAGCAAGGTAGCAAGTAGGGTATCGTTTGTTGATGTTTTTGAAGCCGAAGCTGCTGCAAGGTATGCGATTAAGAATAAAGTTAAGAAAGTAGCTATTTTTGCAGATATGAAGCAAGGATATTCTGTTAGACTTACTTCTATTTTTAGAAATACTTTGCATAAAATTAAAAAATATGGAGTTTTGACAAAAGTTTTATTTATATCAACTGGACAAAAAAACTTCTCTTCTCAAATTTCAGCGCTTGCTCAATTTAAACCAGATTTTATCTATTTGCCACTTTATGCGCCAGAAGCTGCTATGATTGTAAGAGGAATAAGGAAAGCTGGTATTGATGCAACTATTCTTGGGTCAAGCGGTATTGGGGATGCGTTTTATTTTTCAAAACTTGCAGGAATTGCAGCAAATGGAGTTTTATATACATCTCCATTTGATTACTCTCGCCCTCCAACTCCCCTCTCAAAAAGATTCATAAGAGAGTTTAAAGCAAAATATCATCGTTTGCCTGGACCTTATGAAGCAACGGGGGTTGATGCTTATTTATTGATTTATTATGCGTTGGCTAAATGTGATAATTCACAAAATAAAGCATCTCTTCAAAAGCTTAGAAAATGTGTTGCTTGGAATATAAGACACGCAAGACATATTGAAGGAGTTACTGGATATATTACAATCAATCCAAGGACTGGTAATCCAGTTAGTAAATCAGTTTATATTGAAGAAATTGCGAATGGTAAACCAGTCTTTGTTGATATGTTCAAACCAAATAGGTAGATAGATTAAAATGAAAGTAGTTGGAATATTGTTGGCTCTTTTTGCTTTTATTTTTGCAAGAGAGATAAAAGTTGGGGTTTTACTCCCGTTTAGTGGAGTTTTTTCTGATTTTGGAAATCAGATAAAAAGAGGACTTAATGTAATTTATATACATCATCAATTTCTTCCAAATGGAGATAGGGTTAAGATAATTTTTATGGATAATAGTAGTGATAAAACTCAAACAATTCTTGGGTATAAAAGACTTGTAAACGAAGGTGTTGTAGCGGTTGTTGGACCTTTTTCTTCTTCAAATTCAATTTCTGTAAAAAGAGAAGTTAACAAAGATAGAGTTGCAATTGTTTTACCAGTAGCAACTAGTCCAAAAGTTACAAAAGGAAGTGATTATGTTACAAGAGTTTGTTATACCGATTTAGCCCAAGGTAAGGTGCTTGCAAAGTATGCCCTAAATCATAATTGGAAAAAAGTTTTTATGGTTGTTGATATTAAGCAGCAATACTCAGTTGGACTCTCTCAGGCTTTTAACAAATACTATCATAAAAAAGGACTTTATCCAAAATCTGGGACTATTTATACTAATATGAAAAATTTTAATCCTTTAATTTCAAGAATTCCAAAAGATGTTGATGTTGTGTTTTTGCCTTTGTATGCAAACGAAATTGGGCTTTTTTTAAAAGAGTTTAGGAGTCAAGGATTTAAGTCTAATGTGTTAGCAGGAGATGGAGTTATTGTAAAAGTTGTTAAGAATTTAGCAAAAGAGAAAGCAAATGGGCTTACTTTTACAACTCATTTTGATGTAAGGAAGCCTCTTACAAATAAAGCTAAGATATTTATTGAGAAATACAAAGAGATGTATAATGAAATGCCATCAGCCTTTTCAGCACTTGGGGTTGATGCATACTTAATAATTTATGAGGCACTTAAAAAGTGTGATACTTCAAAAAATATATCTTATCTTAGAGAGTGTGTAAGTGAAAATATAAGAAACACTATCAACTTAGAGGGAGTTACTGGTAAAATTACTATAAATTCAACTACTGGAAATCCTATAAATAAGCCAATAATTTTTGAAGAAATAGATAATAAAGGTTCAAAAGTTATAGGAGTTGAGAGGTAATTTGATATAATTTTTTAAAACTATTAAGGAGAGGAATTGAAAAAACCAAAGGTTGAGATTATTGATGAAGAGGTAAGATTTGAGGATGTTAATTCAAGTGGGCGTCCGGTTGTATCACAAACTGACTTAAAAGGGATAATTACTTATACAAATTCAGTGTTTAGAGCACTTTCTGGATATGAAAAGGGGGAGATGGTAGGGCGTTCTCACAATATTGTAAGACATCCAGATATGCCAAAATCTGTTTTTAAAGATATGTGGGATACTATTCAAAGAGGAGAGACTTGGAAGGGGGTTGTTAAGAATTTGAGAAAAGATGGAAGGTATTATTGGGTAGAAGCAGTTATTACTCCTATTTTTGATGATGATGGTAATATTATAGGTTACTCTTCGGCAAGAAAAAGTGTAAGTGATGATACAAAAGCTTTTTATGAAGCTAAGTATAAAGAGATGAGAGAAAAAGAACTTCAAAAAGAGAAGAAGTAAGGGTTTACCCAAAGGGAATAAAAATATGAGAATAGATTTTTTTATACAGCAGTTTATTAACTCTTTATCGCTTGGAAGTTTGTATGCGTTAGTTGCTATTGGCTATACAATGATTTATGCCGCTATTAGAGTGATTAATTTTGCTCATGGGGATGTTATGATATGGGGTGCTTTTATCTCTTTGATTATTATGGGGCTTATATTTAATTGGCAAGAGATTGAGATGAATAATGTCTCATTTTATACTTTCTCAGCATCAAACTTCTTAGCTACTCTTTTTGTATCCCTTTTGGGAATGTTAATTTATGTTTTAGTATATCGGCCTCTTTTAGATAAGAAAGCTCCGCGTATTACTATGTTAATTGCTGCTATTGCAGTCTCTTTTTTTCTTGAATCTTTATTTAATGTAATTGCAAACAATCTCTTAGGAGGTTCTTTTCAAACTTTCTATTTTCCAAGATTTTTTGGAATCATTTTATATCTTGGAGATGCTACTATTTCAATTACGAGTTTGATTATTCCAATTGTTGTTTTGGTTATGGTTTCTATATTAATTTATATTATGAAAACTCACAAAATTGGAATTGCAATTAGAGCTTTATCATATGATATTGAAATGGTAAAGCTTATGGGTATTAATACCAATTTGTTGATTTCAATTATCTTCTTTGTAAGCTCAGCATATGCTGGGGTTGGGGGAATTTTTTATGCGATTGAGTTTCCAAGTATTGACCCTTATATGGGAATTTTTCTTGGGTTAAAAGCTTTTGCAGCAGCGGTAATTGGAGGGATTGGAAGTATTGGTGGAGCGGTTATTGGCAGTTTTATTTTGGGGTTTGTTGAGACGATGTTGCCAGGCTTTTTTCCATCTCTTGGAGGATGGAAGGATGCGTTTGCGTTTATTTTGTTAATTTTTATTTTACTCTTTAAGCCTACTGGCATTTTGGGTAAAGATTTTGAGAGACAAAGGTTTTAATGTGAAGAAATTGAGGACGCTAACTCCATTTGAATACTTTTCAATCGTTATTGGGGTTAGTGCATTATTTATTTCGTTTTTACTTTTTTCATCCGTAACTTTTAATCAATATACTCTAACCGTTCTTGGATATATTTATATTTTTGTTATTTTGGCAGTTAGTTATAATCTTATTAATGGAGTTGCTGGTCAATTTAGCTTAGAGCCAAATGGATTTGTGGCAATTGGAGCATATGTTACGGCTATTTTGATTTTATCTCCTGAATTAAAAGAAGAGATTTTTATGTTAAGTTCTCCTTATCCTTTTATAAAGGATGTTTATGTTCCAAATCCGTTTTTGGTGCTTATAATTAGTGGATTGGTAGCCGCTTTTATTGCGCTTCTTGTCTCTTTTCCAGTATTTAGAGTAAGAGGTGATTATTTAGCAATCGTTACTCTTGGGTTTGGATTTATTATAAGGACTATTTTAATTAATTATCCTTCAATTTCAAATGGAGCAATGGGAATTGATTCTGTTCCAGATTTTGCAAGTTATATTTTTATTGGAGTGTGTGCTTTAATTATTGTTATATTGGTTTATAATTTGGTTTATTCGCGATTTGGAAGAGCAATGAGAGCTATTAAAAATGATGAAGATGCGGCACTTTTAATGGGAATTGATACTTTTAAGATTAAGACTTTGGCATTTGTAACTAGTGCTTTTTTTGAGGGAGTTGGGGGAGGGCTTATGGCAAGTTTTATTGGAGCGGTTAGTCCTGATCAGTTTACTTTTATGATGACTTTTGAGTTGTTGATAATTATTGTAATTGGAGGACTTGGAAGTATTAGTGGAAGTATTGTTGCTACATTTTTATTTTTTGGAAGTATGGAGATTTTAAGACCTCTTGATGATGGTATGTGGCATTTTGGACCAATTCACGGAATACCTGGACTTAGGATGGTAATTTTTAGTTTACTTTTGATTTTAATTATTCTTTTTGCAAGAAGAGGGCTTTTTGGTGAGAGGGAGATTTGGGATGTAGTTATTGATTTGTATAAGAAAATAAAACAAAGGAGAGAAAATGGCTGATATTTTAAAAATTGGAAAGTATGAATTTACAAGTAGATTAATTGTTGGAAGTGGGAAATATCCAGATTTTAAAACTACTCGCGATGCTACATTGGCAAGTGGTGCTGAGATGATTACGGTTGCTGTTAGGAGAGTAAATATTCTTGATCCAAATGAAGAGAATTTGATGGATTATTTTAAAGATACCGATGTTCAAATTTTGCCAAATTCCGCTGGATGTACAACCGCAGAAGAAGCTATTACTCTTTTTAGGTTAGTTAGAGAAGCTACTGGGATTGATATTATTAAGCTTGAAGTAATTGGAGATACTAAAAAAACTCTTTATCCAGATGTGATTGAAACGCTTAAAGCATGTGAAGTTTTAGCAAAAGAAGGTTTTACCGTTATGGCTTATACAAATGATGACCCTATTATGGCAAAAAGACTTGAAGATGCCGGGGCTGCTGCTGTTATGCCGCTTGCTGCGCCAATTGGAAGTGGGCTTGGGATTCAAAATAGATATAATGTAGTGTTTGTAAAGGATGCTGTAAGTGTGCCAGTAATTGTTGATGCTGGAATTGGAACTGCAAGTGATGCAAGTGTTGCTATGGAGCTTGGAGCTGATGGAGTTCTTACAAATACGGCAATTGCTCAGGCAAAAGACCCAATTAAAATGGCTGAGGCTATGAAATATGCGGTAATGGCTGGTAGAATGGCTTATAAGGCTGGAAGAATTCCTAAAAAACCATACGCAACTGCTTCTTCGCCACTTGAAGGATTAATAGAATTCTAAGCGAAAGTCGCTTAGAAATGGTTGTTAATAGGGGCGTTTATAATATTAAAAAACTCTTCCCTTGTCTTCTCTTCTAAAAATACTCCTCTTAGAGCCGATGTTGAAGTGTATGAAAATTTGCTTTTTACTCCTCTTGCTTCCATGCACATATGCCTTGCGTGAATTACAACCCCAACCCCTTTTGGTTTTACAACTTCCATAATAGCATCGGCAATTTGTTCTGTTAGTTGTTCTTGGATTTGAAGTCTTCTTGCGTAAATTTCCACCATTCTTGGAATTTTGCTAAGTCCTACAACCTTTTTATCCGGAATATAAGCGACGCTTACTCTTCCAAAGAATGGCAAAATGTGATGCTCACACATTGAATAAAACTCTATATCCCTAACTACCACCATTTCGTTGTTTGTACTCTCAAAAAGGGCGTTGTTTAATATTTCTTTTGGGTCTTTTTTATATCCGCTGCAAAGTTCTTCAAATGCTTTTGCAACCCTTTTTGGGGTTTTTATAAGTCCTTCTCTTTTAGGGTCCTCTCCTATTGCTTCGAGTATTTCTTTTACAGCTTTTTCAATTTTTTTTAAATCCATAGCCATTCCTTTAAGATAACTTTTTTGGTATTATACCTTTTAAAAAAGGAAAGTGAATGGTTGAAGTTAAGAAAATTGATTCTGCAAACAGTTTAGTAACTGCTCAAATTGATAAAAATGAATTACAAAAAGAAGAAGACAAAATTGCAAAAGAGTTATCAAAAAAAGTAAAAATTTCTGGATTTAGACCTGGAAAGGTGCCTGTTAAAGTAGTTAAAAAGATGTATGGTGAGCAAATTAAACAAGATGCTATTAGAAATTTAATTCAAAAAGTGTTAGATGAAGCGGCAAGTAAAATTGAAGGTAAAATGATAGCTGACCCAGAAGTTGTGAAATTTGAAGATAATGGCGATAAAATCGATGTAGAAATTAAAATCTACACTACCCCAGAAATTAACCTTGATGAGAGTTATAAAGAGTGTGTACCAGAAGTGACTCTTCCAGAAGTTAGCGATGAAGAAGTTGAAGAGGAGCTTAAAAAAATTGCTGAAAGTATGAATGAGACAAAAGTTAGCAGTAAAGAGACTCTTGAAAAGGGTGATATTGCGGTTATTAATTTTAAAGGCTTTATTGATGGAAAACCTATGGAAAATGGAAGTGGAGAGGATTATCCTCTTGAAATTGGAAGCGGACAATTTATCCCAGGATTTGAAGAGCAGCTTATTGGTATGAAAGTTGGTGAGAAAAGGAAAATTAAAGTAACTTTCCCAGAAAATTACGGGGCAAAGGAAATTGCCGGAAAAGAGGCTGAGTTTGAGGTTGAACTTCAAGAAATCCAAGAAAAAGTTCCGGCTAAAATAGATGATAATCTGGCTAAAAAATATTTAAATAACGAAAACGCTACTTTGGAAGAATTAAAAAACTATATTAAAGACTCAATCCTTCAAAGTAAAAAAGCTCAAACTTTTGCACCTTTGAAAGAAAAAATTCTTGAATGTTTGGTTGAAAAGTATGATATTGACCTTCCAGAAGCGATTGTTCAAAAAGAGCTTAATCTAATCGTAAATGAAGAAGCGGCAAAACTAAGCCCAGCTGAGCTTAAAGAACTTCAAGAAAATGAAGAGAAACTAAAAGAGTTTATGGATAAATTCAAAGAGGGAGCTAAAAATAGAGTAAAACTTACATTTATTATTGATGCACTTGCAAAAAAAGAGGGAGTTGATGTGAGTGATGATGAGCTTTATCAAGTAATTTATTATGAAGCACTCCTTCAAGGTCAAAATCCACAAGAAGTTATTAAATACTATCAAGAAAATAATTTACTGCCAGTTTTAAAAATGCAATTAATTCAAGAGAAACTCTTAAATAAACTTTTAGAGGAAAAAGTTAAGGGTGAGTAATGAGTATTTTAATTCCAACGGTTATTGAAAAGACAGGAAGGGGCGAGAGGGCGTATGATATCTACTCTCGCTTATTAAAAGATAGAGTAATTATGCTCCAAGGCGAAATTAATGACCATACAGCCGGACTCATTGTAGCTCAGCTTCTCTTTTTAGAAGCTGAAAACCCGGAAAAAGATATCTACCTTTATATAAATTCGCCAGGTGGAGTTGTTACAAGTGGATTTGCAATTTATGATACGATGAATTATATTAAACCAGATGTTGTGACAATTTGTATGGGTCAAGCTGCAAGTATGGGGGCTTTTTTATTAAGTAGTGGTGCAAAAGGTAAAAGATTTGCCTTGCCTCATGCAAGAATTATGATTCACCAGCCTCTTGGAGGAGCTCAGGGACAGGCGACTGATATTGAAATTCACGCAAAAGAGATTTTAAGACTTAAAAAAGAGCTAAATAAAATTTTAGCCCAGAATACAGGACAGAGTATTAGAAAAATTGAAAGAGATACCGAAAGAGACTTTTTTATGAGTGCAGAAGAAGCAGTAAAATATGGGCTTATTGATAGGGTCCTAACAAAAAGGGAACTTTAATGGCTGTTTTGGATATTGTAACTTATCCAAACCCTTTGCTTAAAAAAATTTCAAAGCCGGTTGAGAGGTTTGATAGTGAGCTTCATAAACTTCTTGATGATATGTATGAGACAATGCTTGCAAAAAATGGAGTCGGGCTTGCAGCTATTCAAGTAGCCGTTCCTATTAGGGCTTTGATTATTGATATTGGAGATAAAGAGGGAAATCAAAGCAAGGATACCTTAATTGAGGTTATTAATCCAGAATTTTTAGAGTGGGAAGGTACTCAAAAATATAAAGAAGGATGCCTTAGTGTGCCGGAGTATTTTGATGATGTAAATAGATATGAAAGAGTAAAAGTTAAGTTTTTTGATAGGTTTGGAAAAGAGCATATTATGGATGCAGATGGACTTTTAAGTGTTGCTTTTCAACACGAAACGGACCATCTTGATGGGCATCTTTTTATTGAAAGACTTGATTATATAAGACGCAAAAAGTTTGAGAAAGAGTGGAAAAAACTGTTAAAAAAGAGAAAACAAAAAAGATAAATTCAGCTACCTTAAACGGGATAGTTGCTAAGAGGGTTGAGGTTGAGAGTAGCTTTATAAAAGCACTGCCTGGTTTTTCAATAGTTGGGCTTGGTTCTCAATCTATTCAAGAAGCAAAAGAGAGGGTAAAATCGGCTCTTCTTAACAATGGTTTCTCTTTTCCCCCTTTAAAAATCACAATCTCCCTCTCACCTGCTGATTTGAAAAAAGAAGGAAGTCACTTTGATTTACCAATAGCCCTTAGTATTCTTTTTTATAACAGGGATGTTAATTTAAGTGAATATCTTGTATTAGGTGAGCTTGGGCTTGATGGAAGATTAAAAGATACTTCTTCAATTTTTCCAATTATTCTCTCTCTTCGTCCAAAAAAAGTGATAATTCCTTTTGAGAGTGCAAAAAAGATTAGCAAAATTCCAGGAATTGAGATTTATGCCTTTTCTCATATAAGCGAATTTGAAAAGTTTAGTCCAAAAGAGATAAAAAGCACGGAGTTAAATTACAGCCATTTAAAAATCAATGGCAAAAAGTATTATTATCTTGAAAATTTTGAGCTTGATTTTGGCGATGTTATTGGTCAAAGTGGGGCAAAAGAAGCAGCTTTGTATTCGGCTGCTGGGTTTTTGAATATTTTACTTGAAGGAAGTCCTGGGGTTGGGAAGTCAATGATAATTAACAGGTTAAGATATATTCTACCTCCTATGAGTTTGGAGGATATTTTAGAAGTTCAGAAAGTTAGGGCAATTGATGGGGAGGAGGTTAATTTTAAGCCTATCCGTCCTTTTAGAAATCCCCATTACTCTTCAACGCGAGCAGCTATTTTTGGAGGTGGGAGCCGGGGGGCTAAACTTGGGGAGATAGCTTTTGCAAATAAGGGGATTTTGTTTTTTGATGAGCTTCCTTATTTTCAAAAGGATATCTTAGAAAACCTAAGGCTACCTTTGCAGGATAAAAAAGTGTTAATTAGTCGCGTAAATTCAAAGGTTGAGTATGAAGCTGATGTTTTGTTTGCGGCGGCTATGAATCCTTGTCCTTGCGGTAATTTGTTAAGCCCTTTTAAAGAGTGTAGATGCAGTGATGTTGAGATAAAAAGATACAAAAACAGAATCAGCGAGCCTTTATATGATAGGATTGAGATTTATTATCAGATGAGTGAAGGTGATGATACTTCAAGAATTTCAAGCAAAGAGATGTTTGAGAGGGTATTAATTGCTTTTGAGATGCAAAAGGGTAAATTTAACGCAAATTTAAAAGAGAATTATCAATTCAATATGGAAAATAATGCCTATGAAATTAAACAAAAAGCCATTAAAAACTTTAATCTTAGCAAAAGAGGAGAATTTAACCTCTTAAAACTTGCAAAAACTGTTGCAAATACTCAAAAAAGAGATAAAATTAAAAAAGAGGATATTTTAAAAGCGATAAAGTTTAGGAGGAGAGGATGAGACCAGTTTATAAAGAGGTTTATAGTCTTGATAGGAAGTGTTATGAGAAATATCATTTAACAGAAGATATTTTAATGGAGCACGCCGCTTATGAAATGGCACTTGAAATTTATAAAAAGTTTCCAAAATTTAGTAAGATAAATATAGTTGCTGGTCCTGGGAATAACGGGGCTGATGGAATAACTCTTGGAAGGATTTTGCACGGAGATTATGTTGTAAATCTTTACTTGCCACTTGGTGCTAAGTCTAAGATGTGTAAACTTCAACTTGAAAGGTTTAAAGCAGTTGGGGGGAGAGTAAAGAAGGAGTGTGAGAGCGGAGATGTGATAGTTGATGCTATTTTTGGAAGCGGGCTAAAAAGGGATTTGCCAGGGGAGATTATTTCTCTTATTAGAAGAATGAATAAGGCAAAGGCTTTTAAGATAGCGTGCGATATTCCAACGGGGCTTGATGATAAGGGAAATTTAAGACCGGTTGCATTTAGGGCTGATTTAACGGTAACAATGGGGGCTGAAAAATTATCTCTTTATAGTGACTTTGCAAAAGATTATGTAGGCAAAATAAAAGTTGCAAATCTTGGAGTGAGTTTTAATAAATACAAAGGTCCTACAAAATATCATATTGTTCAAAAAGAGGATTTGATTTTGCCTATAAGAAGAGTAAAAAACGCTCACAAAAGAACTTTTGGACATTTGGGGGTTTTGGTTGGTGAGAAAGCAGGAGCTGGCATAATGGCGGCGATGGCTGCTTTTAATTTTGGGGCTGGGCTTGTTAGCGTTGTAAGTCATAATGAAAACATTAATATCCCTTATGAGATTATGCACTCTCACCATATTGAAAATTTCACTGCACTTGCTTTTGGAATGGGACTTAATAATCACTTTGACGATGAGATGGAGAAGATTTTATCTCTTGATATTCCGATGGTAATTGATGCTGATATGTTTTATAAGGATTTTATAAAAGAGTTTTTGAAAAAAGATAAAATAGTCTTAACCCCTCATCCAAAAGAGTTTGCTTCTTTATTAAAAATAGTTGGGCTTGGAGATTATAGTGTAGAAGATGTTCAATTAAACAGATTTGAGCTTGCTGAAATGTTTAGCAAAAATTATCCAGATGTTGTGCTTTTGTTAAAAGGAGCAAATAAGATAATTGCGTATAAAGGCAATTTGGTAATTGATCCAAATGGAAGCGTGGCTCTTGCAAAAGGAGGGAGCGGGGATGTGCTTGCTGGTATGATTGGCTCACTTCTTGCTCAAAAATGGCATCCTCTAAAAGCAACAATTCACGCTTCTTTGGCTCATTCAATTGCAGGAGATTATAAACCAAATTATGCTCTAACTCCTTTAAAACTTATAAAAAGGCTTGAAGATTTTGCGTGAATTTTTTAAAGTAATAAGCGAAGAGCATAACTTTTTAAACCTTTTTTGGTTTAATTTTCATAAAGTGGATGAGGGAGTTTATAGGAGTGCTCAAATGACGCCTTGGAGGCTTAAAAAGATAATAAAAAAATACGGTATAAAAACTATCATAAACCTAAGAGGAAACAATAAAAATTATATTTATAAAAGAGAAAAAGAGATTTGTGAGGAGATAGGAGTTAAATATCATACGGTGGCGCTTCTTTCTCGCTCTCCTGAAAGAATCAGAAAAGAAGAACTCGAAAAACTTGTAAATATTCTTAAAACTGCCAAAAAACCTATTCTTTTTCACTGCAAAGCCGGAGCCGATAGGACGGGGTTTGTGGCGGTTCTTTGGCATGTTTTAAATGGGCGTGATAAAGAGTGGGCAATAAAAAAGGAGTTAAGGCTTAAATACCTCTACCTTTCTTGGAGTAAGGCTGGGAAGATAAAAAGGATTTTTGAGCTTTATGATGGGGGTGATTTTGTTGAGTGGTTTGATAAAAACAGGGATAAGTTTAAAGAGTTTAAATCAAATAGATTTAGCGATTTTTTAGCGGATAAAGTTTTAAGAAAAGAATAAATTAACTCCCCAAACTATTGCCGCTTGCACTAAGCTAAGAAATACCGCCGCACTTGCGGTATCTTTTGCTTTTTTGGCAAATTCATGCCACTCATTGGTTACTAAATCCACAACATACTCAACCGCTGTATTTAGAGCTTCTGTGATTAAAATGATAAAAAGGCTCATTGCCATAATAGATTTTTGGGTTGGGGTAAGATTTAAGAAAAAAAGAAGGGTTAAAAGCGGGATTATAAATGAAAGTTCAAGTAAAAAAGCTTTTTCTTTTAAAAGCGTAAAAAGCCCCTCAATTGCGTAGCTTGCGTTTTTAAAGAGATTATACTTTTTCAATATTGCTTCCTTTTTATAATTTTTATGCACTCTTTTGGATTTTTTAAAGGATTGTTGCAGTTTTTGAATTGATATTGAATAAATCCACTGCTTCCATCAATGCTAACTCCGTTTATAAAGTAGGTTCCATCTTCATTTGGATTTATTATTTCATATCCTAAGTCTTTTGCTATCATTTTACCAATTTGGTAGTGATTGTAAAAGGTTTTATTAAGTTCTCTTTTTGTATCGCTATAATACAAAAATGGCACAAAAGTATCTCCGAATGTCAGCTGAGAGTGTCCAAACCTTCCCCCTTCATCCTTAAATCCAAGCATCTCCCCGTGGTCTGATGTAAAGTAGATTGAATAGTTTTTAAAATGACTTTTTACATACTCAATCACTTTTGAAATTACATAATCATTATACAAAACTCCATTATAATAAGCTCCTCTTTTGTCTTTGAATATTTGGAATTTTTTTGGTACATATTTATTATAAGGAGAGTGGACAGCTTTTAGATGTAAGACTACAAATGTTTTTTTATTAAAAGGGATCTTTTTTAACTCATTAATTAATGCATCATCATAGTGTCTTTTAAATTCCCATTCAAACTTTTTATGCTTTGCAAAGTTTATTACTTTTGAGACTAAGCTAACATCACTTTGCATACTAAGCCAATAAGTATCATATCCATTTTTATCGGCAAGTTTCATAAGGTTTGTTTTATTGTTTAAAAGTAGGTTTATGTTATCAGGTTCTCTTTTATTATAAAAAAAGGTTGTAACTGAGCAAATTGTCCTAACAGAGCAGCTAATTGCTGGTTTGAAGATAAAATTTTTATCGTTTTTTGCGAGTTTATCAAGGTTTGGGGTATTGTTTACATCCCATCCAAAAAGGTGCATTCTTTTATAATTTAAACTCTCTCCCATTATTACTATTACTATTTTTTTCCCATTGCCTTCTTTTTTTACTATGTATGGTTTGTAGTGGTGGTAAGAGTGTTTTTTAAAGCTATCAAGTAAAGCAAGATAAAGTGTGTTTAGAGTATTGAAATAGCTAAAATGGGTAAAGTTTGCTAAATAGATATTTGGTTTTTTGTGAATAAAGTATGGATAAATTATTAAAGCAAAAAGAAAGAGCGAAATGCTTATTTTTGGGGCTTTTTGGGGATTTAGCTTTTTATCAAGAAAGTAGATAAAAGTAGTAATCCCTATCCATAAAATTAAAAGTAAAATAACAAGTGGTGCAATTTGACTTAAAGAGAAAAATATATCTTTTACATCGTCGCTATTTTTTAATATGCCAATTTCATAAGGCATTAAGTAAGTATGAAAGTATCCAAAATGAGCTATGCTTATAAAGGCAAAGAGGACAAAAAGAGATAAAATTGTTGTTAGGAAGTATCTTGGTGTAAAGCTTAGGAGAAAAGTAATTGCCAAAGTTGCAAAAAATTCTCTACTAAATCTATAACAGGTAAAGTCGTAATATCCATTAAAGAATAGGTTAGTGATAAAATCTGGTACTATTAAAAGAAGGGTTGTTATTATTGCAAATAAAAAATTTGGCACTATTTTTTTCACTTATTTTCCTTTATTAACTTTGAGTTGTTTATTTTATATTGAATAAATCCACTGCTTCCATCAATGCTAACTCCGTTTATAAAGTAGGTTCCATCTTCATTTGGATTTATTATTTCATATCCTAAGTCTTTTGCTATCATTTTACCAATTTGGTAGTGATTGTAAAAGGTTTTATTAAGTTCTCTTTTTGTATCGCTATAATACAAAAATGGCACAAAAGTATCTCCGAATGTCAGCTGAGAGTGTCCAAACCTTCCCCCTTCATCCTTAAATCCAAGCATCTCCCCGTGGTCTGATGTAAAGTAGATTGAATAGTTTTTAAAATGACTTTTTACATACTCAATCACTTTTGAAATTACATAATCATTATACAAAACTCCATTATAATAGCTTTTTCGTTTGTAGGTTGCATAATCTTTTGAGTGAAAGTCCCATTTGTAAAATTTTTTTGGAGTATATTCTTCATAAGGTGAATGGTTTGCCCTTAGATGCAAAATAATAAAAGTTTTTTTGTTTGGGATTTTTTTAAGTTCGTTAATTAAGACTTCATCATACTTTTTAATAAAATCTTTTCGCGTTTTTTTGTAATCTGCATAATTTAAAAGGGTTGAGATGGAAGTTCCCTCTTCTTGGAGGCTTAGCCAGTAGGTTGAATAGTTGTTCTCTTTTGCAAGTTTTAAAAGATTTGTCTTTTGAGAGAGTAAAAGATTTATATTTTGAGGCTCTCTTTTTAGATTAAAAAAGCTTACAACACTAACAGGAGTATTAATCCCGCTGCTTATCGCTTTTTTGAAGATAAAATTTTTATCGTTTTTTGCGAGTTTGTCAAGGTTTGGGGTGTTGTTTATATCCCATCCAAATAGATGCATTCTTTTATAATTTAAACTCTCTCCCATTATTACTATTACTATTTTTTTTCCATTGCTTTCTTTTTTTACTATGTATGGTTTATAAGTCTTTTTTATTTTTTTGCTAAATTTATTTAGTATCCATAAATTTGTAGCAAAGAAAGTATTAAGATAGCTTAGATGGGTTGAGTTTGGGATGTAGATTACTTTTTTTTTGTTTACAAAAAATGGAAAAATTAATATTAATGTTAAAAGAAGTATGGTTGAGAGTTTGTATGATTTTAGTGGGAGTTTTTTTAGAAAGTAAGAGAGTAAAGCTATTATCGCTATTACAAAAGCCATCAAAATCCCAATAAATGTCGCAATTGATTTTAGTGAATCTAAAATGTCTTCAAGTTCACTAAATAGCAAGTCTGTTTGATATGGTTGAATGTAAGAATGAAAAAAATCAAAGTAAATAAGCTCTATTACTCCAAATAAAAAGAAAAGAGTAAAAAATAAAATTCTTGCATTTGAAAAAGAGATAAGCAAAGAGATAAAAAAGGTAATTGCACTCTCTTTTAAAGTATTTTTGGATGTTATTATGTAATAATTTTGCCATAAGATATTTCCTATAAAATCCGGTAATAAGAGTAAAATTGTAAAAAGAGTAGCAATTATTAAGTTATATTTTAAACTTTTCAAACATTTCCTTTATTGTAGAATCTTTTTTTATTATATTCACATCTTCAAGACATTTTAGCTTTTCTTTGCTAAATACAATTTTCTCAAACTCCTCTTTTAAGCGATTTTGCTCATACGCCCTTGCCCACATTTTGTAATGATTTCCCATTTTTGCTCCAATTTTTAAAAGTGCAACTCTATTTTTTATATTTTTTTCAAACTGCTCATAGCTTCTTATTGGATAGTGAAAAATCTCAATTTCTCTAAACTCTTTTTTTTGCCAAAAAAACAGGTGTTCTGCACTGTGGTTACCTGAGTTTGTTTTTAAGTATCCTTTTGGATTGATTATAACTTTTCTTCCGATTTTTCCAAGGATAATGTTTGGTTCTCCTTCTTTGTACAAAACTTGATTTACTACTTTATATTCACTCTCCCACCAGTTATTAAGCCTTTTATATAGTGTCATATTATACCTTGGAATTTGTAAGACGCTCCCTTTTATTTGTAAGCTCTTTTTTAATCCTTTCTTACTTACCCAAAATTCATCGGCATCTGAATTTATTACCCAATTTGGATTATACTTTTTTTTAGCAAGTTTAGTTAAGTAGGTCATAAATTTGGCTTGCTTATAAGGCTCTTTATTTTGAATTAAGGTTATTTCAAACTCTTTACTAAGCTCTTTTAGTTTTTCATAAGTTCCATCATCTGAATTATTATCCATTATTACAAAACTATCAACTCCCATTTTTGAGTGGAAGCGAATATTTTTTTCTATTATATCAATTTCATTTTTTACCAGTAGTGCCATTGAAATATGCATTATTATCCTTTATAAAGCTTTTGAAACTCTTTGCACTTTTTAAGAAGTTCATTTTTATTCCCTTTGCAAACAATCTCTCCTCCCTTAAATACCAAAATTTCATCCGCTTTTTCAATGGTTGAGAGGCGGTGGGCTATTATGAAGATGAGTTTATTATCCAAACTCTCAATTGTTTTCATAATAACCTCTTCGCTTTTGTTATCAAGTGCACTTGTGGCTTCATCAAGTATTAAAACATCAGGGTTATTATAAAGGGCTCTTGCAATCGCTATTCTTTGTCTTTGTCCGCCGCTGAGGTTGCTTCCCCCTTCTTCCAAGATTGTATAAATTCCATTTGGTAAGCTTTCTACAAATTCAAGCAAATTTGCCTTTTGCAAAGCCTCTTTTACTCTTTTTTCGTCTATCTCTTTACCATAAGCAACATTTGCCGCGATTGTGTCGTTAAAGATTTGGATGGTTTGGGGGATGTAAGCTATTTTTTCTCTTAGGCTTTTTATTTTATACTTCTTTATGTCTTTATTGTTTATTAAAATCTCTCCGCTACTTACATCATAAAACCTCAAAATTAAACTCACAAAGCTACTCTTCCCCCCTCCGCTATCTCCAACAAGTCCTATAATTTTGGGTTTTGTTGCAAGATAATTTATATTTTTTAAGGCGGTTTTGTTGCCGTATTTTAAGCTTACATCTTTGAATTTAATCTCCTTAATCTCTTTTAGGGTTTCTTTTCCGTTAATTATTTTTGGTTTTATTTTGAAAATTTCTTTTAATCTCTCATTTGCCGCAATTGCCTCTTGCATGTTTGAGATGCTTTTTGCAACTTTTCTGATTGGGTCAGTCATCATAAAAAGAGCCGTCATAAACGAAAAAAACGCTCCAACACTCATCCCCCCATTAATTACTTCCTTTCCTCCTACTATTATCACAATTGCCGCAATTGTTGCTGAGAAAAGTTCTAAAATCGGGGTTAGAAGGATTTGGGTTCTTTTTGCTTTTATATTGATTTTAAAAAAGTTTAAGTTATTTTCGTAGAAGTGTTTTATTTCATCCTTTTTGGCATTATAAGCTTTTATAGTTTCTATGTTTTTGAAAATTTCACTTAAATGTTTATTTATATCAGCAGTTTTTGCCTGAGATTTTTTAGAGAGTTTTTTGAGCTTTTTAGTAATAATTGAGATTGGGTAAATAAGAAAAGGCAAAATAACAAGTGCAAAAAAAGCTAACTTTGGGTTTTGATAAATAACGACTCCCATTAAAAAAAGTGCCATTAGGGAGTTTTGGATTAAATTTGCCATTTGGGTTGAGATTGCGTTTTGGATTCTGTTTATATCGTTTATTATGCGGCTTATCAGCTCTCCTGAGTGGATTTTTTTAAAAAAGTTTAAATCAAGGGAGAGAATATGGCTTAAAAATTTATCTCTAATTTTCCTTACGATATCTTCTCCTATGTATGCGATGTAGTATTGTTGAATAACCGCTCCAACTCCTTTTATGAAGTAGGCTAGAATTATAAAAAGAGGCAAAATATAAAGCATTTTTTCGTTTTTTTCAATAAAAACCTTATCAAGAACAGGTTTTACAAGATAAGCAGTTGCGGCAGTTGCCGCTGATACCATTATCATTCCAAGAAGGGCTAAAAAAATCTCTTTTTTATAATGTTTATAATATGGCATATACTCTTTTAAAAATTTAAACACCTAATATTTCCTTTCTTTTTTTATAAATGGTTTCTATTGCTTCAATTATGTCGCACTCTCTTTTTTCATATGGATTATAATAACTGCTATAAAGTATGTATGCTCCGGCGAAAATTTCAAGAGGAGTTAATTTTCTTTTTCTTCTATTATTGGTTAGTTTATCTTGCGTTATTCCCCATCCGGCATAAAAAGGCATTCCAAGAGTTATTACTTCTTTTCCTAAAAACGCCGCCTCAAAGCCCATTTGTGAAGTTTGAGTGTAAATTTTGTCAAATTCTTCAAGAAGCATTATTGGATTGGAGTTTTTAGTTATAACTTTACAGTATTTTTTGGCAAGCTCTACATCAATTGAACTTTTTCTTTTGCCTGTTAAGACATCCGGATGGACTTTTACAAATACATCTGCGCCTTCGTTTTCTTCAAGGGCACTTAGGATTATATCTTTTGGTTGAAATTCATAAGCCCTCCCGTATACAAGAGAATTATCCCCAGCTGTTTGAGCGATAATAAGTACTTTTTTCTTTTTAGATTTTTTTATGCTCTCGGGCAGTGTTAAGGGAGAGAGGTTGTATTTTGAAATTTTGTATTTTTTAATAAGCTCAATAGCCTCTTTTGCTTTGTTCAAAAGTTTTTCGTCGTTTTTAAAGTCATACGTTTTTAAAATTTTCTCAATTCTGGTTTCTTTGCTGGCATCATAATGCATTCCGGCATCGTCTTCTACTACCGAAAAAGCTGGGTATCCTTGAACTCCAAGACCGACTGAACGTATAAAGCCATCTTCCAATAAAAGCCATTTTGGCATTTCCATGGCTTCAAGGCCGCTTTTTTTATATCCCCATCCTAAAAAAGTAGCGTTTTTGTCTATAAGAGGAATAATTTTTTTTGCAAAATTTGGCACATAAGCAATAGGACGGTATTTTTTATAGTTTTTTGCGCGTCTATTTATAAGTCTTATTGATGTGCTGTAAAACATTCATTGCCTTTTCGTTTATTACTATGCCGTATTTTTTAAGTACGTCTATTTCGTTTTGTTTAAATACTAGATTATTATAAAACTCTTCTTCAAGTTTTCCTTTATTTAATAATTTTACCCATCTTTTATAATGAGGCCCCATTTTAGCTCCTTTTTCAAGAAGTTTTTTTCTGTTTTCTATATTGTTTCTGAACTGCTCAAAACTTCTTATAGGATAGTGAAAAACTTTTATTTTTTCAAATCTTTTTATTTTATCATAATGTTTGAAATAATCCCTAAAACCAAATAAATGTAATGCTTTGTGGTTTCCCCCTCTTATCCAAATTAAGCCTTTTGGTTTAATTATTACTTTTGGAGAGATTTTTGCAAGGATTATTGAGATTTTTTCACTGCTGAGTTGAGTATTTTTTCTGTAAAAAATAGGATTTTCAACCCTAATTTCACTCTCCCACCAATTTTTTAACCCTTCGTAAAGTAGAAAATTAAACCTATCAACCGTTAAAACCGCCTTTTTTTGATTTTTTAGAGCTTCTTTTAGATTTGTTTCACTATACCAAAATTCATCCGCATCGTTTGGGATAAGCCAGGTTGGGTTATATTTTTTGCGTGCAATGTGTGTTAGTTTTGTCATCCATTTGGCCTGATTATATGTGCCTTTTTCATCAATTATCGTTATTTCAAATTCTTTTTTTAACTCTTCTAAAACTTCTCTTGTGCCATCTATTGAGTTGTTATCCATTACCACAAAGCTATCAACCCCTTTTTTGGCGTGGTAGCGGATGTTTTTTTCTATTATGTCAGCTTCGTTTTTAACTAAGATGGTCATTGTAAGCATTGGTTTATCCTATTAGTTAATTTTTTAAAGTGTTCTTTTGTTGGATTTTTCCAAGAAGATGGAATTAAGTATTCATAATAAAGGTATCCTAAAAAGTTTTTTATAAGTTTTTTATCTATTTCCCAATTGTTGAGGTTTTTTAATATGTTTATAAGCTCTTCTTTTGATGTTGCGTGTTTTACTATTCCTTTGATATTATAAAAAGCATCTCCAAGAGTTATTACTTTTTTTTCAAAAAGCAAACTCTCAATTCCAACGCTTGAATTTATTGTAATGATAGCTTTTGCGTTTTTTATAAGTTCTTGTGTTGGATTTGTAGCAAAGAGGACATTTTTTTTTGCTTTTTTTATAAGATTTTGATAGTTTGTTACCTTGTCGCTTGGATGGGCTTTGAATATAAAATCAAAATCAAACTCATTAGCAATTGAATTAATAACCTCAAAAAACTGCTGCATTGATTTTATCCAAGGTGAGAAGTAAATTATTTGAGAGTCATAATTTACTTGCAATGGGATAAAGACATACTCTTTATTTAAGTCAATTTTGCTTCCATCAAGTCTTCTAACAGGAGGGCGAGAGATAAGGGTAGTTGGGAGAGATTTTTGATAGTAATTTAGCTTTTCGTAAAACTCTTTTTCTCTTGGAACTGAATTTAGTGCGTTTACTCCTTTGCAGTCTGCTTGGGTTGTATTTGGTAAAAAGCCATTTTCAAAGTAGATTTTTTTGGTACTAAATTCGTTTATCATAAATTGTGGATATTTTATCCCATTCCAAATTCCAATTATTTTTGGATTATATTTTTGAATTGTTTTTTTGTAAAAACAATAAATTAAAGGGGCTTCTATTTTGAGGTATTGTTTATAAAGTGTTAGTGTTAGACCTTTATATTTATTTTCAAGCTCTTGAAATTTTTTGCTTAAATCAATTTTTTTGGCTTTACAGATTGAAAAATTTACTCTTTTTACTATAATGTCAAAAGGTAAATTTTCTTTTAACAAATTAAAATATTTTTCTTGATGGGTATTGTGGGCAAAAAATAAAATATCCATAAAAGCCTTTTTGTGAAATTATATAA
>Ga0256836_1000133_pt1 | contig 44322 bp, 36 predicted proteins | sample 4561380metaG_FD_185974 | JGI IMG/M metagenome (GOLD analysis project Ga0256836, IMG submission 185974) | Hydrothermal vent microbial communities from Guaymas Basin, Mexico - 4561-380 | ecosystem: Environmental > Aquatic > Marine > Hydrothermal vents | place: Mexico: Guaymas Basin | collected...
GTGAAAGAAAACTTGTAGAAATTTCCCACAAGAAGTGGGAAATATTTAGGCTAAAAAACCTAGCATTGGTAAGTAGTTTTGAACTCGTAAGCAGTTGGACGACCTTCATCTGGCCATACATCTCTCTCAAATCTGTAGTGTTGGTAAGCATTGATAAACTCTTCACTAAACACTGGTTTAAGGAAATCATTATCACCAATAAGACCTTCAAGTGCTTCACGAAGCGTATGCGGCATTTGAGGAATACCTTTTTCACGAATCTCATCAAGACTTAACTCATAAAGATCTTCATCCATTGGACCAACAGGAACATCAGCATTTTTAATACCATCAAGACCAGCCATCATCATTACAGCAAATGCTAAGTAAGGACAAGCAGCAGAATCTGGGAATCTCATCTCTAAACGAGTAGCACCCTCACCAGCTCCATAAGGAATACGACAAGCAGCAGAACGGTTTTTAGCAGAGTAAGTTAAGATACTTGGTGCTTCAAAACCTGGTAAGAGTCTTTTGTAAGAGTTTGTTGTAGGGTTAGTAAATGCAGAAACTGCAGCAGAGTGTTTAAAGATACCACCAGCATACTGTAGAGCCATTGCAGAAAGATTACCGTAAGCACCCTCTTTGTAGAAAAGGTTTTTACCATTTTTCCAAAGTGATTGGTGAACGTGCATACCATTACCGTTATCACCAAACATCGGTTTAGGCATAAATGTAGCAGTTTTACCATTAAGATGTGCAATCATTTTGATAACATATTTGTATTTTTGTACATTATCAGCAGCACCGATGATGTCAGAGTAAACAATACCAATCTCATGTTGCCCTTGAGCAACTTCGTGGTGACCAAGAACAACTTCAAGACCAACTTGCTCTAAAACTTGCATCATCTCAGCACGAATATCTACAGCACTATCAGTTGGAGCTACTGGAAAGTATCCACCCTTAGTTCCTGGACGGTGTCCTGTGTTGTACATATCTGGGTATGGGTTGTTTGAGTTCCACTCACCCTCTTCAGTATCAACTTTGTAACCAGCTTCATTGATATTATCAACAAAAGTTACAGAGTCAAACATAAAAAATTCATTTTCAGGACCAAAGTAAGCAGCATCAGCAATACCGATAGACTCAGCATGTTTAAGAGCAGCTTTAGCGATTGAACGTGGACATCTTTCGTATGCTTGATTTTTATAGATGTCATAAACATCACAGAAAACAATAATAGTTGGATCAGCAGTAAATGGATCTAAAAATGCAGAACCTACATCAGGAGTAAGAAGCATATCTGACTCATTAATTGGTTGCCAAGCTTCGATTGAAGAACCATCAAATGGAAGACCATTATCTAGTTGACCAGCAGTTACTGCACTCATTCTGTAACTAATATGGTGCCATGCACCTTTAATATCTGTAAATCTAAAGTCTACAAATTGAACATCATTCTCTTCACAAAATTTAAAAAACTCTTCTGTATTATTAACAAATTTACCCATTCATTATCTCCTGAAATTTAATCTGCATTAGTATAGCTCAATAATTGATAATGAAATCTTTAATAGTGATTAAAAATGAGTCATATCTCACGAAGTGTTTCTAAAAGTGAAATATCTTAGAGAAGTTTCTCTATGTCACTTGCACTATTGATAGTATTTTTTTGTAAATCAAAGCTTTTTACTTCACAACTGATAATAATATTTTCTAAAAGTGAGTCAATAGATTGCTTAGTATCAGATATGTTGCAGTTATTATTATCTAAGAGAATAAAATCATCTCCAAAGACTCTAAAAAGTTCTGATTCATCTGCACATGAGCTTAGGAGTGCTGCGATCTTTTTTAGAACTTTATCACCGCTGTGCCAACCCATTGTTTTGTTGTATTGCGAAAATTGTTTGAGTAGGAAGATGTTGAGTGTAGTGTACTTTTTATCAAAACTATTACGTACAAGTAGAACATCTAAATAGCTCTGATTATAGAGGTTTGTCAAGATGTCATTGTAGAAGTAAGAGAATCTCTCCTTCTCTACATCTGTATGTGGCAGTTGATTTATATCTTCATCTAAGACAATATTTTTAAGAACTACTTGGGCTGCTTCGATAACTTCTGGATCATACTGAATGTTTTTAAGTGATAGAAGTTCATCAATCGCTTGGTTGACACTTTTACGTCCTTTGTAGACTCTATTTGTTGTCATCGCATCAAAAGTGTCAGCAACGGCCATAATTCTTGAGAGTAATGGTGTCTCTTTATTTAAAAGCCCTCTTGGGTATCCCGTTCCATCGTATCTCTCATGATGGGCATGAACTATATCTGCTAAATCCTCAAACATAGGAATATTTACAAGAAGTTTATAGCCAACCTCTACATGCTCTTGAATCAGTTTGTACTCAAGCTCATTGAGTTTTTTTGGATTGAGTAAAACTACATCAGGGGTGGCAATTTTTCCAATATCGTGTAAAATACCTGCTTGATAGATTCTTTTACACTCCTCTTTAGAACAGCCCATCTCCTCTGCAATAATTTTACTATAGTGGGCAACCCTTTCACTATGACCGGCGGTATAGGTATCTCTATCCTCTATCATCTGTACCATAGAGAAAAGTGTTTTATCGTAGTTGTATTTTTGAAAACTAATCATACTGTTGAGTTCAGAAGTTTTTTGAGTAATCATATGCTTAAGATGGCGTTTATACTCCTCATTTTGAGCATATTTTCTTATTTTCTCGACAATCTTAAAGAGTTCATAGTTGAGTTGTTCATAATCAAAAGGTTTGATGATATAGCCATCTATACCTAACTTAATCGCATTTATCATATACTCAGATTCACTATGTGCAGAAGTAATAAGTATAGGCTGTTGTGCCTTTTGTGCTCTTATTTTTTCTATCATCTCTAAACCACTCATATTTGGCATAGACAGATCTGTAATAATTAGATCAAAGTGCTCTTTTTTAAAGGCAGAGACACCTTCTATCCCATCATTTGCTGTAACAACTTTATGAAAAAATTTACTCATATATTGAGACATCTCATATTGGATTTCAAGATCATCTTCAATATATAAGATGTTTAATGTGTTTGAAAGTATTTTTAATAATTTTAAATCAATCATGTATTATCTCTTATTAATCTATATTTAAATATTGTATCTTATTTTCAACTAATATAGCATATAAACTGTGATAAAATAGAAATAGAAATAGAAATAGAAATAGAAATAGAAATAGAAATAGAAATAGAAATAGAAATAGAAATAGAAAGGGAGATTTATATGAAAAATTATACATATGTTGGGATAGGAGCAAGTGCTGGTGGACTGAAAGCTTTTGAAATTTTTGTTTCATTACTATCTAAAGATAATAATTATGTTTATATAATAGCACAACATTTAGACCCAACTAAGAAGAGTTCATTAAGTCTAATTCTCTCTAGATATACAACTTTAAAGGTTCATGAGATAGAAAAAAATACAATTTTTTCTCCAAATAATATATATATTATTCCTGCTGGATATGACCTTGTATATGCACATCATCGTTTGGTGCTTCAAGAAACAGATACTACTAAACATAAACCGACTCCCTCTATTGATAGACTTTTTGAATCTCTTGCTCTATATAAATGTGAAAATACTATAGCTATCCTTTTAACAGGCTCAGGAGATGATGGAACTATTGGAATTCAAAAAGTACGTGAATTGCATGGTGTTACTATTGTTCAATCACCTAAGGAGGCATACTGTAAGAGTATGCCTCAAAGTGCTTTAGATACTGGTTGTGTTGATTATGAGTTACCTATAGCTACGATAGCTAAAGAGCTTGCAACACTCTTGTATCCAAAATCATTAACACCTTTTAAACATATAGAAAAACTTTTACAGATAAAAGAAAATTTTGATACACAGAAGTATAAAAGTGAAACGATTCTTCGTCGAATAAATAAAAGGATGCTACTTGTACATGTAAAAACCTTAGAAGAGTATCTTGAGTATATGGAGGTAAATAGAGATGAACTGCATCTTCTGTATCAGAATATACTCATTGGTGTGACTCGTTTTTTTCGAGATAAAGAGGCTTTTGGTGTATTAGAAAAAGAGATATACAACTATTTAAAAGAGAAACCTGAAAATAGTGAGTTAAAACTCTGGTCTATCGCATGTTCTACAGGTGAAGAAGCATACTCTCTTGCTATTTTACTAGCAGAGGTGAGTCTGCAGTTGGATAAAACTTTTCAAGTGAAGATTTTTGCTTCAGACATAGATGAAAAAGCACTCCTTAAAGCAAGAAGTGCTATATATTCAGAAGAGTCTATTGTTGATATCTCGCCAGATATTCTTTCAAAATATTTTATAAAAGTAGAACAAGGCTATAAGGTTATTGAAGGTATCCGAAAAAATATTGTATTTACAAAACATAATATTTTGAGTGATCCTCCCTTTATAAATCAAGATATTATTAGTTGTCGTAATCTTCTTATCTACATCAAACCAGAAGCACAACAGGAACTATTTACACTACTTCATTATACACTTAAAGATGATGGAATTTTATTTTTAGGTTCGTCAGAATCTACACTCATTAGTATAAAATATTTTAACAGTTTAAGCTCTGAACATAAAATCTATATAAAAGAGAAGTTAAAATCTCCTCCGAAGATTTCTTCTCACTATTTTTCTAAACATTTAGAGGAAAAAGATGATTATTTCGTGGAAGATACAGATCGTAAAAAAGATTTAAACATAGAAGAAAATATCTCTAAAGCCATTTTTGATTTTTTTATACCAAACTGTATTGTAATAGATAAAGAGTTCTCTATAGTTTATAAGAAAGGGGAACTTCCTTTTATTCAAATGCCAGATGGATTTATAACTTTAAATATTATAGATCATCTACATGATGCTCTACAATATGCAGCAAGAAGAGCTATAAACTTGGCATTTAGTAGTAAAAAAGCAGAAGCAACTAAATTTATAGAGTTACGTCTTAATGAAGAAAAAGTATTTATTAGAATGATTGCATATCCATATAATAAACCTACCGCAAGTGCAATGCTTCTACTCTATTTTCAGCAACTTAGTGCAGACGATTTGCAGTTTGACATTAGTGACTTAGAACTTCCTAATGAGAGTTTTATTATACAGAGTTTGACAACACAGATACAACAGGTTGAAGAAGATAATCATCTTCTTTCAGATAAGTTGGAGATATATAAAGAGAAGATGCAACTCCTAAATGAAGAGCTACAAAGTTCAAATGAGGAGTTACAGAGTTCAAATGAAGAGCTTGAAACATCAAATGAAGAGTTACAGAGTTCAAACGAAGAGTTACATGCTTCCATCATAAATGAACAGAAACTACAAGAGAAATTCTCTACTATTTTAAATGCATCTCAAAATGGAATTATTGGTTTAGATATTTATGGGAATCACACTTTTGTAAATAGTGCAACTGTAAAACTTCTTGGGTTTTCTAAAGAGGAGCTCATCGCAAATAATGCTCATAAACTTTGGCATCATACAAAAGCTGATGGCTCGCATTATCCATCAGAAGAGTGTGAACTTCATAATCATTACAAGTATGGAAAATCTATTCGAAAAGAGGATCTGTTTTGGAAAAAAGATGGAATTTCTATAGAAGTAGAAGTCCTTCAAAATCCTATAATTGAAGAGGGAGAAGTAGTAGGTGCTGTTCTCTCTTTTCATGATATAACTGAGAAAAAGAGACTACAAAAAGAGTTAGACCATGAACATGAACTAGCAAACTTGTATGTAAATACTGTTGGTACACTTGTGATGACTTTAGATATAGAGGGAAATATTGAGATGATTAATAGAGAGGGAGCAAAGCTTTTAGCTCTTCCTCAAGCAGAACTTGTAGGATTAAACTGGTTTGATAATTTTATAGAAAAAGATAATAGCGCTGAGATTAAAAATATTTTTTCATTAATAGTCCAAGGAAAACACTCCTTAGCCTCACACTATAAGAATTATATAGTTAATGCAAACAAAGAGAAATATCTGCTTTCATGGACGAATCATTATACAAGAGGTATAGAAGGAAATATTACAGGTGTTATCTCTTCAGCTATTGATATTACTCAAGAAGAGGCACTTTCTAAAAAGTTATTTGCACAAGAGCATCTTTATAAACTAACTTTTGAACAAGCACATATTGGGATAGCACATAGTACTTTAGATGGACACTTGATTGATACAAATGAGTACTTGAGTGAACTTTTAGGATATAGTAAAGAGGAGTTCCAGAGTTTAAATGTTTCTGATATAACTTATAAAGAGGATAGAGATGTTGATAAGCAGATGATATCACAACTTATGAGTGCAAAGAGTAGTAATTACTATATTGAAAAACGCTATGTACATAAAAATGGTTCTGTAGTCTGGGTGGCACTCTCAGTAGTATTATTGCGTGATGAGTTTGGTGAGGCACTCTATTTTTTAAAAATTATTCGTGATATATCACAGATAAAACTCTTAATGTATCAACTAGAAGAACAGAGTGAACAGTTTGAAAAGATTATTGAGTTTACTCCTATTCCAATTATGCTTTATAATGAGGAGGGAGAGATACTTCTTACAAATAAAGTTTTTAATAAAAGTATAGGTTACTCTAGAGAAGAGTTGCCAACAATAGAAGTACTTATAGAAAAACTATTTAAAAATGAAGAGAGAAAAAATTTAAAAGAGATAGAAGGTTTTTATAAACATCCACTGTTAAATAAAGAGCATACTAAAACTATTATTACAAAGTCAGGAGAAAAAAGAGTAGGAATTCATAATACAGTGATGCTAAATAAAGCAGATAAAGGTAGTAAAAATATGTATCTTGTTGCGATTGTAGATATAACAGATTTACAAAAGAAAGATGATCTTATGATCGCACAGTCTCGTCAAGCTGCGATGGGAGATATGCTCGCAATGATTGCACATCAGTGGAGACAACCCTTAAGTGTTATTTCAATGCTTGCAAATAATATAAAAGTTAAAGTTGAACTTGAAGAGGAGATAACAGGGGGTGATATGAATCATTTAGTCGCTTCTTTAAATAAACAGACTCAGTATCTCTCTCAAACCATAGATGATTTTAGAGACTTTTTTAAGCCAGATAAAGTAAAAGAACTTGTCAATATTAGTTTAGTAATAGAAAAAGTAGAGAGTTTAATGTCAAAAACTTTGGATAATAATAATATAGAGCTTTTCCTACCTAAAAAGAGTGAGTTAAAGGTCTCTATCTTTATGAACCAACTTATTCAAGTTCTAATAAACCTTATTAACAATGCAAAAGATGCAATCAAGTCCAATAAGAGTAAAAATGGATATATTCGAATTGCACTCGAAGAGGAAAAAGAGAATATTACTATAAGTGTCTGTGATAATGGAGGAGGCATTGCTGAATCCATTAAAGAGAAACTAGGACAACCATATGTTAGTACAAAATCTAAAAATGGTACAGGCTTAGGACTCTATATGTCTCTAATGATAGTAAATAACTACCTTAATGGTAAACTTACATGGAGTAGTGATAAAGAGGGAAGTTGTTTTTATATTAAACTTCCCATTATTAAACAATAGATTTAAAAAAGTACTTTAAATGTAGAACCTTCATTCTCTTTGCTTTTTATATCAAGAGTAAAGTGGTGCAGTTTGAGGATGTTACTTACTATAAATAGACCCAGTCCAAGGGAGTTATTCCAACTATTTTCATTCACTCTATAGAACTTACTTGTAATATTTTCTAAGTTCTTAGCTGAGATGCCTATTCCGGAATCAATAATTACTAAATACTTAGAGCTGCATTGAACAATAACTTCATCTTCAGAGTATTTAAAAGCATTCTCTACGAGGTTTGTGATAACTACACTAAAGAGAGATGGATCACCTTTTATGATAATATTTTTGGATCCTTTAATTATTACTTGGCGTTTTGGATAGTTGAGTTTTATATTTTCAACAGTATCTTCAATAACTTCATATAGGTTAATCTTTTTAAAGCTCAACTCCTGTTGTCCACTATCTAATTTACTAGAGAGTCTAAGTGTATCTATTAGTTCACTCAGTTTTGTTCCATTTTTATAAATCTTAGTCAAAAACTTTTGGCGGATATTTGGGTTGATATCGGGATCATCAAGAAGTGTTTGCGAGTAGCCATTTATAACGGCAATAGGGTTTTTAAACTCATGGCTTATGGCTGAGATGATGTCATCTTTCTGTTTGTTTGAAGCCTTGAGTTTATCTGTAAACTTACTTTTTTGTTTATCTTTTTTCACAAGTATCTGTGCTACTTTGGTAAGGAGTGTTGTAATGTTATTAAACTCTATAGAGAAGTTAGAGCTTACATAGGTAGACTTCTCTTTTTTTGTAAGTGACTTTACAAAGTAGCCTATTTTTTGAACCTCGTAGTTTAGCTCTTTACTTATCTGATAAGTGATGATAAAAACAGCACTAAAGAAGAGAAAAAGAAGTCCTAAAATCTCTGCACCAAGTATAAGTATATGTTCATCTATACTTGTGAGCTCTTTTGCTAAACGGAGATAGAGTACACGATCATCTAACTCTACTTTTGTTGCAACATAGAGTAGGCTTACATCAATAGTGCGAGAGTGCCGAACCTTTGTAGCAAACTCTTCAGAATTTGCAGCGACAATCTCATCTCGATATTTGTGATTTTCCATCTTCTTTTTATCTTTATGAGACTCTGCTAAAACCTCTCCATCAAAGGCAATAATAGTTAAACGCAATGCTAAATCTTTTTTTATCTCTTGGGCAAGAGTATCAAAGTCACTGTTATGCTTAATGTTAAGTGTAATGATTTTTAGATTGTTAATGAGTAAGCTTTTGGTCTGTTCTAAGTAGAAGTCTTTGACCCAGAAGTAAACTACTAAACCAAGTCCTAAAAAGAGAAGTGAAAATCCTAAGAGAAATTTTCTAAGAAGTATCTGCTGAAAACTTAGCAAAATATATAACCCTCACCGCGAACAGCTTGGATATAATTTTTTTCACCGCTTGGATCTATATGCTCTTTAAGTCGTTTGATAGCCACATTTACTGTTTTGAGCTGCTTGTTTTCGCCATCTCCCCAGACACTGTCAAGGAGTCTATCTCGGCTCATAAGAACATCTATATTTTTCATAAATTCTAAAAGAAGGTCATGCTCTAAATGTGTAAGTTTTATATCCTTTCCAGAAATGGAAAAGGTTTTATTACTGGCACTGTAGGTAATATCTTTGTGCTTAAGTACATCTTGTGTTTTTGTAGTTCTTCGGATGAGGGCGGCTACACGAGCTTTAAGTTCATTTACATTAAAAGGTTTCGTGATGTAGTCATCACCACCTCTCTCAAATCCTTCAACAATGTCATCACTCAGATCTTTTGCACTCACATAGATAACAGGTTGATTATAACCCTCTGAGCGGATCTTCTCTATAAAAAGACTTCCCTCTATCCCTGGAAGATTTCTATCCATAAGTATAAGAGTGATATCCTCTTGATCTAGAATATCACGAATATTTACAGTGTCAACACAAGTGATAGTGTCATACCCTTCTCTGCTAAGTGTATAGTCAAGAAGATCTAAAATATCCTCTTCATCATCAACGATTAATATGGTTCTATTCATAACTATATTGTATCAAAATTATCTAGTTATGAAAATTACCGCCAACTTTTGCATAGACTAAAAGGTTGGCAATACTAATAGCACGAGAAGCGATTTTACCACTTTTACGAAGTGCTCTTAGCATTTTATGAAACTTCTCAAAGCTCTGTCCATCAGCTTGTTGAAAGAGGTTTCTCTCTACCATCTCATAGAGATCATCTGTTTTATTCTCTTCTATAAGTACTTCATTATAGAGCTCTTGAATCTCTTCTGTATCTGAACACTCTATCATACTGAGGGTAAGCTTGATAGCTTTGACTGTAGATGTCTGCATAGGCACTGCATACTCGTTGATAGTTGCAACATCTACATCTGTACATACATCTGTAAAACCACGAACAAAACTTCTTGTATTTGAGCATGCACGTGAGAGCTCATTTGTAATTTTGAGATAAGCAACAACTTGTCTTAAGTCTCTCGCTTCTGGAGTATAGAGTGCTAAAACTTTAATGATGTTGTTGTCAATATCATCTGCTTTAGCACCTATATTCTTAATCTTGCCTCTTGCTTCTGTGAATTTATCATGGTTACATGTTGCTAGTGCTTCATTAATTAGAGAATTTGCTTCTAAAAGCCCCTCTCCAATATGAAGAATTTTTGTTTTTATCTCATTTAAACTTGTTTGAAATTTTGATACCATAGTTATTAGTTTCCTTTTATCTTGTGCTTAACCAAAACGGCCAGTAATGTAATCTTCTGTTTTTTTCTCTTTAGGATTTAAAAAGATATTTTCTGTTTTATCATACTCAACTAAATCTCCTAAATACATAAACGCTGTGTAGTCACTGATGCGGCTTGCTTGCTGCATATTGTGTGTAACAATAGCGATGCTTACATCTTTTTTAAGCTCAACGATAAGCTCTTCAATCGCACCAGTTGAGATAGGATCAAGAGCAGAAGTTGGTTCATCAAAGAGAAGTACCTCTGGTTTAACGGCAACAGCACGAGCGATACATAAACGCTGTTGTTGCCCACCTGAGAGACCCATCGCTGATTTGTTTAGTCTGTCATGAACCTCTTTCCAGAGTGCTGAGCCTTTAAGGGCAACTTCAACACGGTCTGCAAGTTCAGTCTTGTTTTTAACTCCAGCAATTTTAAGACCATAAGCAACATTATCAAAGATACTCATTGGAAAGGGTGTTGGCTTTTGAAAAATCATACCAATTTTTTGACGAAGCTCAATGAACTCATTCTCTTTTTTGATATCTAAGATATCTGAGATCTGTTTGTTCTCATCTGTGAACTCTATCTTCCCCTCATACTTGTTTCCAGGGTATAAATCATGAATACGGTTCATACTTCTAAGGAGTGTAGATTTACCACAACCACTTGGTCCAATAAGAGCAGTAATCTTATTCTTCTTAATAGGAAGATTAATATTTTTGAGTGATGGATGATCCACACCTGGGTATGTAAATGAGAATTTTTTGATATTTAAAACTGGCATGATATTTCCTATTTTTTATTTCTAGTGATAAATCTACCACTTAAGTTGATAATTAAAACGAGTACAGTTAGAATGAACGATGCAGCCCATGCAAGGTCACGACTCGCCTCTTCTGGTTCATTTGCTAAATCATAGATACTTACTGTGAGTGATGGAAATGACTCTGTAAGATTGAGTGAGAAGTAGTTACTTGTCTCTGATGTGAAAAGTAGCGGTGCCGTCTCTCCAATGATACGAGCAAATGCAAGTAAAATACCTGTCATTATTCCTACTTTTGCAGCTTTTATAACAATGTCGATGATTACCTTATATTTTGAAGCACCAAGTGCAATTCCCGCTTCACGAAGTTCACGAGGAACAAGGCTTAGCATATTATCAGTTGTATTTATAACAACTGGTATCATCATGATAGCAAGTGCGATAGCTCCTGCAAATCCACTTGTTCCACCAGTAGGCACAACAACAACCGCATAAACAAATGCACCGATAACGATAGAGGGAGCTGACATCATAATATCTGAAAGATCACGGATGATGTTAGCATATCTTCCTTGTCCATACTCTTGGATGTAGATACCAGCAGCCATCCCTAAAGGAATACCGATAATAGAAGCTAAACCGGCTAAGATAAACTGTCCTATGATGAGGTTTCTAAGACCACCATCAATAAGGTCATTTAAAAAGAGACCAAAGTGAAAAGAGCCAAGACCCTTGATGAAAAGAGTGATGAGTATCCAAGCTAAAAATGCTAAACCAATAAGTGCAGAGAGAACACTTAGACTTAAAAAGATTTTATTTATTAAGAGTCTCACTAATTAGCCTTTTTTAAGAAGTAAAATTTTGCGATACTTATAATCGCAAAACTAATGATGAAAAGAATAAGTGCAAGATAGAAAAGTGCTGACTCACCAAGACCACTTGCTTCACCAAAGTTGTTTGCCATCGCAACAGGAATAGAGATCGTAGGATCTGTAATCTTTTGTGGAAGAACAAAGATAGAACCGATAAGAAACGCCACAGCCATAGTCTCACCAAGAGCACGACCAAGTGCTAGGATGATAGAACCGATGATACCAACTTTTGAGAATGGAAAGATGATATCTTTAATCACTTCAAATTTTGTAGCACCGAGTGCATAAGCAGACTCTTTTAGAACATTTGGTGTTGTGTTCATACTATCACGGGTAATGGCTGCCATAAATGGAAGAACCATAACACCAAGTACAAGACCTGCTGTTAAAAGGGAGACTTGATAGCCACCAAAGAGGTCAGAGATGATGGGAGCAAAATAGTAAAGCCCCCACATACCAAAGATGATAGATGGAATGGCTGCAAGAAGCTCAATGGCAATTCCGACAACATTTGCAATATTTTTAGGGGCAATTTCAGCTAAGAAAACAGCGATACCCATAGCGATAGGAAGTGCAAACGCAAGGGCTATAAGAGTTGTAAGAAGTGTACCAATGATAGGAACTAAACCACCATAGATAGTCTTAGTTACTGCATCATCCTCATCATCGAGCATCATATCATCTTCGTCTTCATCTAAAATGGCATCATCATCCTCATCCGCAATTTCCATGTCATCTTCATCGATAATTTCACCATCTAGGCTATCTTCTTCCATATCAACTACTGTATCAGTAAGTGAAGTAGGGTTAAGTGATACCTCTTTGTTCCAGTCTGGATTTGTTACAAAGTCAAAGCCAAACTCATCGATGGCAGGTTTTGCTGCAGTATAGAGAGTGATAAAGATTCCGATAAGAAGTACAAATACAAGAGATGCACTACTTAGCGAGAGTTTCTGAAAGATTTTTTCCATATATTTTAAGCCTATTTCAAATTAATAGGGAATTTTATAGTAGTTTGGTTACGTAAAGGTTACAAGATTTAAAAAAACTCTATCTCATCCTCTTCTTCATTTGTATCTCTCTGTCCCATTGACATTTCAATCTGAGCAATGTTCGAGTAAAATGATTTATCCATATAGTGTATATCCTCTGCTGTTTGTGCAACGAGTACTGCTTCTTTCCATGTAAGCAGATCAGAGATAAATGAGCGTAGTAGGACTATAAGTATCTCAGCATTCTCATCCTTCTTATACTCTTGAAGTTTTTGACTTAAAAGCATAAGAGAGTAACTCAGATCTTTAAACTCAAAAAGAGGATTAAGGGCACTTGTATAACCATCTAAAAAGGAAATAAGTATAGAGTTAAGTTCATCACTCCACTCTTTAGAGTAATCTAGGATAGATATCTCACTCTCGAGTTCAAGAAGTTCATCATACACTTCATTATCGAGAGTAACTTCGCTGAAGTAGCTCTCTGCTGAAGTGATAATAGTATCACTTACATAAACTATCTCTTTTATTTGAGTTGTTTCATGGCACTTATACTCATGTTTAAATTTGTAGCAACTATCGATAAGGTGTCGAAGAGAATCTTTAAAATCGATAGTTGCGAGATTAAACATTTTTGTATCTTCCTCTTGGGCATGAAGAAATTCTGCCCATGTATTAAAGGACTCTAGCATATATAAAAATATATCTTCTAAATCATTATCATTCTTATCAAGTAGGTAAGGAAGTGTTCCTGCTTGTACAAGTGACTTTAGGTCTAAAAAATAACTTGCAACATCATCAAGTTGTTGAATGTCAGCAACACAATGAAGATAGTCATCTGTAGCATCATAAAAACGAGTAATTGCTTTTACACTGTGTGGTTTTTTGAGTAGAGCTAAGTAACTCTCCTGAAGTCGTATATCTACTCGACCTGAAATTTCACTTTTTTCTTTGAGTTTTCTAAAGACAAGATTATCATTTACTCGAGAGGAGACCTCCATCTCATCACTAGAGTGTAAAAGGTTTGAGAGTGCTAAATCTTCATGCTCGGTATAAGTTTCTGATAACTTATAATATTTTATATCGAGAGATTTAAAGTGAATTTTTCCTATTTTATTGAAAAGATACTCAATACGTTTTTTTGAACTCTCTATACTATATAAGGTTTTTACATCTTGTGGCTGTAGTTCAACGGCGAAAGTTTTATGTAACTTTTTTCTTTGTGTACGATTTTTTTGATCTAGAAAATAGATTGTGCTATTTTCTAACTCTACAGGATGAATTCTATACTCATTTATAGAGTATTCTGTTTTTTGTGTAAAGCAGGCTTTAAAATTCTCTCCCTCATTGAGCTCTCTATAGAGTTCATCAAGAGTAGAGTGTTTGAGGTTTTGATTTAGTAAATAGTAGTCAATTCTTTTGGAGTTTGCACCAAAGCGGCGCTTTCCAAGTATTGAGAAGATAAGACGTTTGCGACAATTATTGTCTATATTTATATTGGCTATCTCAAGGTAGTAGCAACGGTCAACTTTAATGTTTATATATCTGAGTGCTATACCCTCTTTTTCTTTTTGGTATTCTATGTACTGAATAAAATGTTTTTTTTGATCTTCTTCAGTTATAGCAATGATATTATTTTTTGGACTGTTCTTATCGACTGTAGAGGAGGATAGAAATGAAAGAGTATGTGATAAAATCATAATGTACAACCTATTAGTATAATTGAATTATATCTTATCACATTCTTGTTATAAAGATGTAACAAAGGAGTTATTTAATCCCTTTGTTCTCCCAGTAAGTTCTGACTTTAGAAGTTAAAGAGTCCGGTAATGGTACAAAACCTAGCCCTTTAGCAATCTCTTGACCATTTGTATAACACCAGTCGTAAAATTTAGTAACACGTTTATTCATCTCTGGTTTTTCAGCTGGAACAAGGATAAAAGTAGCCGCTACCATAGGATAAGATTCAGCACCTTTAGGATCAGCAATAACTGCATAGAAATCTTTTTCAGGTTTTAGTGTTGCTTTTGCAGCAGCTGTTTGGAAAGACTTGAGTGTTGGTTTGATGAAGTTGTGTTCACGGTTCTCAACTGTAGCCATTGCGATGTCATTGTTTTTAGCATCTGCATAGTCAATGTATCCAACAGAGTATTTTGTCTGTTTAAGGAGTGCGGCAACACCTGAGTTTGTTTTCCCACCGATGTGGTGATCACCAGGCCAGTTAAGTGATTTTTTAGCACCGTAAGTCTTTCTCCACTTTTTAGAAACTTTTGAAAGATAGTATGTAAAGTTATATGTTGTTCCTGAACCATCAGCACGGTGTACAAAAGTAAGTTTTTCATGTGGTAGTTTTATGTCAGCATTTGCTTTTGCAATAACAGCATCATCCCAGTACTTTGCAGTTCCATTTGCAATAGCTACAGTTGCCTTGCGGCTAAGTTTAAGTTCACTAACACCAGGAAGGTTATACCCCATAGTAATCGCTCCAACTACACCTGGGAACTGATAAAGACCCTTTTTCTTTAAAACTTTAGGGCTTAAAGGTTTATCTGTTCCAGCAAAGTCAACTGCACGAGACGAAGCATCTTTGATTCCTTTTGAAGAACCTTTTTTGATGTAGTCAACTTTAATACCAGTATCTTTATTATAAGCTTTGAGCCATTTTTGGTAAACGCTATAAGGAAAAGAAGCACCACTTCCCTTGATAATATCGTTTGCACTTAAAGATGTCAGTAAAACTGTACTTGCTAATGCAATTTTTATAACTTTAGTCATGTTGTAACCCTTGTTTATATTTTGTTGGTGGAAGTATAAAACAGTTGGGTTACGCTTTAGTTACAAAAATGTTGTGATTTGAAGGCTTACATATAAATAGATGTCATTTGATAGTTTTTTCTGTAACCAAGACGTAATCGCTCTGTAATATACTTCCATCACTTAAAAACAATGCCAAGGAATTAAAATGAAAAAAATCGTATTATCAACTCTTATGCTCACTACTTTAGCAATAGCAGAATCAGATATAGATCATCCTGTTGAACGTATAGCACAGGGAAAAGACCAAAAGTCTAATCTACATGAAAAAAGCTTCGTCGAGAGATTTCATTTTAAAGGTGACTTAAGATTAAGATACGAGAGTAAAGAAGCGACATATTTTGATGAGACTGAAAAAAATACATATCATAATAGATATCGTTTAAGATTAGGTGCACATGTTGATCTTACAGATTATCTTCAATTTGAAGTTGGTGTGAGAAGTGGTAATGGAAATCCAACTTCAGGAAATCAAACTTTTGCAGATGATGCACCTTTGTCAGATTATTTTTTAGACTCTCTTCGATTCAATGCAGTAGCAATTGATTATACATATGGAGCGTCTACAATAAAAGTAGGTAGAGCAGCATATATGATGTATAGACCTCTAAAATCACAACTAGTTTGGGATAATGATCTTTCATTAGATGGTATCAACTACCAATACAAAGATGATGCAAATATCATCACTTTTGGGCTTAATCAAACTAGTTTGGCAGATGCTTCTGTAAGTAAAAATGATGTAAACCTTTTTATAGCACAATATGTAAGAACAATTAAGCTAAGTAGTTCAAAGCTTAATTTAGGTGCAGGTTTTTACTACTATGATGGCATAAAGGGAAACACATCTCTTTATGACTCTAATAAAGGCTCTAGTATGGGTAATACTATGGTGGATGCAAACGGGACGCAAGTAACTAAAAATGGAGTATTTGTAAATGATTATCATCTCCTAGAAGGATTTGCTGAGCTTAAATTTAAAGATGTATTTGGTCAACCAGTTGGAGTTGCTGCTGGAGTAGTATACAATGTTGCCGCAAGTGATAAGAACTTCGGATATGATGTTGCAGTTAAAGTAGGTGCAGCTAAAAAAGTGGGTGACATGCAGTTAAAATACTCTTATACAGATTTACAAGCAGATGCGTCACTTGGTGCACACTCTGATTCAGATAACTTTGGTGGTGGTACAGCAGCAAAAGGTCATGCTATAAGAACAAAATATAAATTTGGTAAGAACACATATCTTGCGGCTACTTTTTTCTATAATACTCGTTATGCTAGTAAAGATGCTAAAGCAGGTGATACAGATTATGAACGTGTACAGTTAGATGCAATTATTAAGTTTTAAAACTCTCTTTACTTAATTAAAACAAATTTCAAAATTTCAATTCTTCTTACAAAGGCACTTTTTCTCCTTGTGCCTTTGAGCTCAATTAAGCTCTTTTTTTCTATAACTAACTTCTAAAATAATAAATTCAGAAAATCTTAGTTATAATAATTATAATTTTTTCTGAAGGTAATAAAATGAGTCAACCCTATCCTGATAACTTTAATGAGTTGAAAGCCGAAGTTCGTGCAGCTGGACTGCTTGATCGTGTTCCTGTTCGTGGATCAATAGAGATGATAGCTACACTACTTAGTATGGCTCTTGTTTTTTATATAGTGTCACACTGGGATAGTATCGCTTCTGATTCACTCTGGGCAGCTGCTGGACTTGGTTTTTTTATGACCATTATTTTTACCCGTGCTGTTTTTATCTCTCACGATATTTTACATACTCAGTATTTTAAAAATAAAGCACTCTCTTTTAAACTCTCTTATCCTTTTTCTGCATTTATTTTATCAAATAGCTCTTCTTGGTGGGACTTTAAGCATAACGTAAATCATCATACTTGGTGTAATGTACCTGAAAAAGATGAAGATATTTTAGCGATGGATGGTGCTTTTGCACCAGGTCATACAGGAAATAAAGCATGGCTTAGAGCGAGTAAGTATCTCGTGTTTTGGGGTGCTATGTTTTTTATGTATCCAGCATTTATAGCACAGTCATATAGTTTTGCGATTAGACGTAAAAAGTGGGGAGAGCTATTTTTAATGCTTCTTCATTGGCCAATTGTATGGGGACCTATTTTTTATTTTCTTCCATTTGAGCAAGCGATAGTAGTGTTTTTAACACTTAACTTTACACTCTCTCCTTGGCTTGCGTTTGGTTTTATTACAAACCATTTAGGGTGTGAAGTCTTTGATAAAGAGACAGGGGAAAATTTTTCATGGATGGAGTTACAGATGAGAACATCACGTTCACTCTCTGGTGGAGCATTTATTCACTGGTTTTATGGTGGACTTAATACACAGATAGAACATCATCTTTTTCCTAAAGCTCCTCGATTTAATCTCTTGAAGGTTCAAAAAATGACAAAAGAGTTTGCACAAAAGCATGGACTGAAGTATTTTGAAACGACACCTATAGAAGCCTATGTACAGATAAACGATGTGCTTAAAAAATATTAAGTACATATCTCTCTCTTCTCTGTTACCAAGTTTAACTTGGTAACACCTACATTCATTATTACACTCTTTATACTTAAATCTAAATCCACTACAATGAACCTTAACAATACTTAAATAAAATTATAGAGAGAAGAATTTATATGTGATGTAAAGATGATGTTAAAGGAAAAAAATAATTATGAATTATTTAAAGATAGATACTATAAACTAGCTAAAAGAGTAATTTATAGTTTTAGCAGACGGTGTTTATACACCATCTACTTTAAGAAGTTGTGTCTCTCCAACCATTAGATCAACAGTCATAAGAGCTCTTTTAAATACACTCTCTTGTCTGTATTCAATGTTATGCTTTCTACATATATCTTTAACTAGTGGTTGCATAGTTTGATAGTAACTTAGTGGCATATTTGGAAAGAGGTGATGTTCTACTTGGTAGTTTAAAAATCCATGAAGAAAATCTATCCAGTCAGAACCAGTGTTATAGTTTACACTTCCCATAATTTGTCTTAGGTAAAATTCACCTTGAGACTTGTGCGGTTGAGAGAACTGATAAATATCTCCTGCTGAATGATTAGGAACTATCACTAAAAATGAGTGAAGGTTAGCATATGCTTCAGAAATAACTAAAATAATAAACGCTGTTAGCACTGCATTAAAACCAAGTGGTAAGAAAAGTAAAGGAATTCCTACAAATCTTACTAAACCATAAGGTAAGTAGTATTCTTTCCATAGTTTAGCACCATTTTTTGTAAAAGGTGACATTTCATAGTCTACTATTTCTGGTTCTTTTCTTTTTCTTCGTTCTTTATTTTCTAGAATTCTTAATGTATTTGGAGCATAGTAAGTAAACTTCCAAGTAGCAGCAAAGATATAAACAAAAACTCTTCGTAACCACATAGGTGTTTTTGATTGAATAAGCCACTGCATATTTCTTTCAACATTATCAGGATCATCATCTTCTCCTAAGTGGTAGTGGTGCATAATATTGTGCTCATACTCCCATGCTTCAGGTTTTATCCAATCTAACCAGTCAATATATCTTCTTCTTCCTCTTGCATAACCTGATTTCTTAAACTCTAAAGGAATGTTTGGAATTTTATCGTAGCCACCATGCATAATTGGATGTGCAACATTTGCCCAGTGACCAACATTTCCAATTCCAATTAATATAGCAGAAAGAATAGCTAATATCCAAAAAACAAACCCATGTAAGCCAATTGAAACTTCTAATGAAGTTACAACAAACATCATAAAAAAGCCAGAAAGAGTAAAGGCTCTTGACCAGTTTTTCATCTTTCTCACATGTAAATAATCTTTATAAACTGGTTTCCCAATACTTTTTTTAATATCTTCAATATCTATTTGAAGTTGTTCTTTATCTATATCTTCATATTTAGCATAAATATGATCATCTGGTAATTTCTCAAAATCTTTTGAGTAAATTGGTGTTCCTTTTTCTTGCTTTTCATTTGCAAGTTTTGCTTGTTCAGCCCAAATAGCTTCTTGTGCTGCTATCTCTTCAGCTTCTTCATCAGAGATAATTGCTTCTCTGGCATCTCTGATGGCATTAAAATCATCAGTTAATTGTTCTGTTTCTTGTTCTGTTTCTTGTTCTGTTGTTGACAAAATGTATCCCTCATACTTATATTTATTATTATCATTATATGTAAAAATACTTAAATTCACTTTTAATACTTAATTTTAAGTTAATTTTATGAGTCGGTGTTCTATTAATAGATAATAAACATCATTTTAGATAAAATAGCAGTAATTATAATAGATGGAGAATTTATGGACGCTGCCAAATATATTTGGATGAATGGAAAATTTGTTAACTGGGATGATGCAAAAATACATGTACTTTCACACACATTGCACTATGGAAATGGTGTTATTGAAGGAACAAAAGCATACAAAACAGAGAAAGGGTATGCGATTTTTCGTTTAAATGAGCACACGACTAGACTGAAAGAGTCTGCAAAAATGACTTTGATAGATATTCCGTATTCTGTTGAAGAGATGAATCAAGCACAGATTGATTTAGTACGTAAAAATGAGTTTACAGGGGATAATGTTTACATCCGTCCTTTTGCATTTTTAGGTTATGGTGTAATGGGTGTTTATCATAAAGATGCTCCTGTTGAAACTGTTATGTCTGCTTGGGAGTGGGGTGCTTACCTTGGAGAAGATGGTCTGAAAAATGGAATAAAACTTAAAATTGCTTCTATGACACGTCCGGCAAATACTTCAAATATGGGTAAAGCAAAAGCATCAGCAAACTATTTAAACTCTCAAATGGCAAAATTTGAAGCTATCGATTGTGGTTATGATGAAGCACTGCTTTTAGATGACCAAGGCTATGTCGCAGAAGCGAGTGGAGCATGTTTTTTTATGGTTAAAAATGGAGAACTAATTACTCCACCAAATGATAACTCATTAGCTTCTATTACTCAAAAAATGGTAATTGAACTTGCAGAAGATATGGGTATAAAAGTGACACGTCGCCGTATTACTCGTGAAGAGGTTTATGTTGCAGATGAAGCATTCTTAACAGGAACTGCTGCTGAAATTACTCCTGTTGCAAATGTTGATGCAAGAGAGATAGGATGTGGCAGTCGTGGCGCGATGACTGAAAAGATACAATCAACTTACTTTGACATTGTATTTGGTAGAAATGCTAAATATGAGCACTACTTAACTTACATAGATTAAAAACTTATTATATGTGCTGCTTTAGCTGCACCTTTAGTTAGTTAAATTTAGGATATAGGAACAAAAATGAAGGAAAATTTGCTTATGGCATCAGATATGAATGATTATTTTAACAAAAAGAAGAGCGAAGGTGGATTTAAAAAATCTACTGGTGGTTCAGGTGGTAATGGTGGCGGACCAAAAGGTCCTCAAATGCCAAATATAGACTTTAATATGGGCGGAAAATCGGGAATTGTTTATTTCCTTATAGCAGTTGTAGTTATGTTAGTTTTAGCAAAACCTTTTACGATAATAGAAGAGGGACAACGTGGTATCTTAAGTACGAATGGTAAGTACCAAGACCAAGCACTTCTTCCAGGTCTTCACTTTATCGTTCCTGTAATTCAAAAAGTATATGTTGTAGATACAAAAGTTCGTATCATTAACTATGCTAATCGTATTGAGTCTAACTCAAATACATCGGGAATCGTAAGTAAACCAGCCGTTACTGTACTTGATAAACGTTCATTACCCGTTGGTATAGAGCTTACAGTTCAGTATAGACTTAATTCACAGTTTGCAGCACAGACTATCTCTAACTGGGGATTTTCTTGGGAAGATAAGATCATTAACCCTGTTGTTCGTGATGTTGTTCGTAATGTAATTGGTAAGTATGATGCAGAAGCGCTTACTCAGATGCGAAATAATTTAGGAACAGAGATAGAAGCTGGAATTCGTGAGAGTGTAAATAATCTTAAAAATGCACCAGCAATCCTACAGTCTGTACAACTTCGTGATATTGTTCTTCCTAAGAAAGTAAAAGAGCAGATTGAAGCAGTACAAATCGCAAAACAAGCAGTACAAAAGGCAGAACAAGATGTTCAGCGTGTAAAACAAGAAGCATTAAAACGTGCAGCACAAGCACAAGGTGTAGCTAATCAAGCTAGAATAGAAGCAAAAGGTAAAGCAGATGCTATTACTATTAATGCAGATGCACAAGCTAAAGCAAACTTACTTATCGCAAAATCTTTAACACCGAGACTACTGCAACTAGAACAAATGAAAGTTCAAGGTAAATTTAATGAAGCACTTAAAGTGAATCGTGATGCTAAAATTTTCTTAACACCTGGTGGGTCAACGCCTAATATTTGGGTTGACACTAAAGAAACTAGAAAAAGAACTACGGCTAACTAATTATGCAAGATGCAGTAAATAGAGTCGATTGGGAGAAGTCAGAACTTCTTCCTGTTATTGTTCAAGATGTGGCAAATAACGAAGTACTTATGATGGCCTATATGAATAAAGAGGCACTGGGGCTCTCTTTAGAGACAAAAATAGCACACTATTTTTCTCGTTCAAAACAGCGAATTTGGAAAAAGGGAGAGAGTAGTGGGCATACACAAGCTATTCACTCCTTTGCACTTGATTGTGATAACGATACACTTCTTATAAAAGTAACACAAGAGGGTGTAGCTTGTCATACTGGTCGTCGTTCATGTTTCTTTACAGAATTAGAGTCGGGTGAGACAAATAGTGAAGTAGAAGTAGATACTACGGCTGCTTATGGTGTAATAGACACACTTTATCATACAATCCAAGAGCGTAAAAATGCTGATCCTGAGACTTCTTGGACAGCTAAACTACTCTCTAAAGGTGATAATACTATTTTGAAAAAAGTAGTTGAAGAAGCTGGTGAATACTGTTTTGCACATAAAGATAATGATGAGAGCGAGATGGTATATGAAGCGGCTGATTTAACATACCATATGTTAGTGGCACTTGCATCTAAAAACATCTCTCCTGATCGTATTAAACAGGAACTTGCTCGTAGATTTGATATGAGTGGTATAGCTGAAAAGAACTCTAGAGAGAAATAGATGAAACATAAAATCACTGCATTTATAGAGGGTTTAATCACTTATGATTATATGCTCTTTGGTGGTGTTTTTTTTCTTTTTATACTCTTTATAATTTTTGGAATACTACTTCGTAAAAAAATTGCCTTAGCTCTTCTTTTTATTTTTTTAGCATTTAGTATCTTACTCTTAGGCCCAACTCTCGGGTATGTTAAACTTCATGAATATCTTTTTAAAAACAGTGTTACACTTATCTCTCAAAAAAGATTGCAATTTAGTGAGGCAGTTGTTGTGAAAGGAAGTTTGACAAATGAGTCCACACAAAATTTTACTAGCTGTTTAGTTACAGCTAGTGCTTATGCTGTTACAAAAAATAAGTATAAGAACTATCTTAAAAAATTAAAGCCATTTAAAAAAATGTCGATTACTGAGTATGATATTAATGTTGGTGATACAAGAGAGTTTAAGATTATTGTAGAACCATTTAGATATAGTAGAGATTACAATATTTCACTTGGAGCAGATTGCAAATGACACTTTTAAATTACTGGCACTTTATTACTTTTGGTTTTATTTTTCTTATCTTTGCCGCTGGAATAGTTAGTGGATTTAAACAAGAAAATACAAAAATGAAAATTACGATGATTATTATTGTGACAGTAGTTTCAATTCTTTTGGCTGGATTTTCTGTAGTGGTAGTGGATAAATATACTAAAAAGGTAGGACTTTATAAACTTAAAAATAAACGTCTTCTCAGTACAGAGCAGATTATTTATACTGGTATTGTTAAAAATGAGGGAAAACATAAGATTGGTAAAGTTACTGTTGAGATAAAACTTGTAAATAAAGGCCATGCTACTGGAAATGTTAAAGGAGGAAACTTCTATAAGAGTAGTGGTTTCTTTGATTTCTTTAGTGGAGGGTTTAATATAAAGATGCAACCTCAGTCTATCACTAAAGAGTTTGTAGTTGCAACGAATTTAAAACCAGGGACAGCAAAAAGCTTTAGAGTTCACTTTAGGTATCCACCCTATTTTAGAAGTACTGCACAGTTTACTAAAGTATGGGGACACTAACTCTTAGTACTTAAGTCCTACTTTTTTTAAAGCAGCATTTATATTTTTAATCTGTCTATTTTTATCTCTACACCATATAGGTGCTAGTAGGGAATCATCATCTATACCTGCTGTTACACGTTGTACAGTAACATTTTTAGGCTTCATCTCTATGGATTTTACTAAAACCTCTAGATACTGCTCTTCGGTTATAGGAGTAAACTCTCCACGATTAAATTCATTTGCTAAAGCCGTACGTTTTACAACATAGAGTGGATGGTATTTTACTGAGTCTATACCCCATTCGTAAGCTGCTCTAGAAGTCTCAAGCATCATCTCTTGTGTCTCACCACCTAAACCAAAGATAAGGTGACCACAGACATTTATACCTACTTCCTTGGACTTTATAATCCACTCTTTAACATTTTGACTATCGTGACCTCGATTTATCTTCTCAAGGGTTTCATCATAAACAGATTGGATACCAAATTCTAGCCATATCTCATGCTCTTTTGCTAATTCAGCTAAGTACTCAAGTGTCTCATCTGTAATACTATCTGAACGAGTACCTATACTTAAGCCTACTACATTAGGAAAAGAGAGAGCTTTGTCGTAGAGTGCTTTGAGTGTATCAAAAGGTGCATATGTATTTGTAAAAGATTGGAAGTAGACAAGAAATTTTTCAGCACCATACTCTTTTGCTTGACGTTTAGAGATAGAGTAAAACTGTTGTTCAAGTTGAATGAGCTGTTTCTCTAAAAAGGGGTTCTCTTTTGACTCTAGGTTTAAGTGAAAACCTTTGAGCTCTTGTACTGCATCTGTACTTGCTGAAAAAGAGTCATTTTCACAAAATGTACAACCACCTTTAGCAACAGTTCCATCTATGTTAGGACAAGTAAATCCAGAGATATTGATGCCAACTTTGTAAACTTTAGCATCAAATTTCTTTTTTAGATACTTACCATAAGTGTATATTTGTTGCATTAAACTATGTATTTACCTGTAAAACAAGCTGTACAGTATGCATCTTTCTCTAAGTCTGCATTCACACTTCTAAGAAGTGCCTCTTCGTTGAGATATGCTAAAGAGTCTGCTTCGATATAGTTACAGATCTCTTGAGTTGACATATTTGCTGCTATAAGTTTATCTTTACTTGGTGTATCTACACCGTAGAAACATGGATCTGTTGTTGGAGGAGATGAGACTCTCATATGAACCTCACTTGCTCCTGCTTCTTTAAGCATACGAATAATACGGCGAGAAGTTGTTCCCCGTACAATTGAATCATCAACAACAATTACACGTTTACCTTTAATGATATCTGTCATAGGAGAGAGTTTCATTTTTACTTTTAGGTCACGCATCTCTTGAGTTGGCTCGATAAATGTACGACCAATATAGTGATTACGCATAATTCCCATCTCATAAGGAATACCACTCTCTTGAGAGTATCCTATAGCAGATGGAACACCACCATCTGGAACAGGAATAACTATATCTGCTTCGATAGGTTCCATTTTTGCTAACTCACGACCCATAGCTTTACGAGTTTGATATACTGACTGGCCAAACACTTGTGAATCTGGTCGTGCAAAATAGACATACTCAAAGATACAGTGTTTTGGAGTTGGCTCAAAAACTTTAATACTCTGTGGCGCTTTGTCTTTTTCAAATATAAGAAGTTCACCTGGTTCAACATCACGAATAAAAGTCGCTCCAACAAGGTCAAATGCACAAGTTTCACTTGCGACGATGTAGCCACCATTTGGAAGACGACCAAGACTTAGAGGACGGAAACCATGGCGATCACGCATAGCAAACATTTTAGTACGAGATAAAAATACTAATGAAAATGCACCTTCGATTCTTTGAACTGCATCAATAATTCTATCAATTAGTTTATCTTTAGAACTTTTAGCAATAAGGTGAATAAGGTTTTCAGTATCCATAAATGTTTGAAAAATTGCACCTTTTTCAATCAGTTTATTACGAACTTCATCAGCATTTGTAAGATTGCCATTGTGTACAATAGCCATCTCCCCTAGATCATAACGAGCAAATACGGGTTGCGCATCAAGGATAGAGTCATCACCAGCAGTAGAGTAGCGAGTATGTCCAACTGCAGAAGAGCCACTAAGTGTTGCTAGTTTCTCTTCATTAAAAACTCTCATAACAAGACCACGATCTTTAATCGTATGAAGTTTCTTTCCATCAGAAGTACTAATACCAGCAGCTTCTTGACCACGATGTTGTAAAGAGTGTAGAGAAAAGTAAGCTAACTTAGAAGCTTCTTCATGACCATAGATTCCAACAACAGCACATTTTTCATTCATGTTTTCGCGCAAATTATATCCTTGTTTACATGTAGCAAAATAATTAATGCAATTATACTCAAAATATATATAATTAAAATGAAGTGAATTTAAATTAGTTAAGAATTTTTAGATTTATGGAAAGTAGCTGCATTGTAAGCAGTATATTCTGAGTAATATTTTTATGGTACTAAAATTGCTTTTATTACAAAAAACTATTAAAAAGGTAGGGTATATGAATATAGTATTGCGCAATAATCTCATTCTTATCACTACAGACTTTGATACTTTAAATACTAGTTGGATGAATGAGTTTTTAAATCATCATGCCCGGGGAATGCTCTTTTTACCTAAAGCAGTCTTAGTTTTTAGAAATGAAACTCTAAGAGATGTAAGAGAGGAATTTTTACAGCAACTGAGTGAACATCATGCCAAAACTCATGACTTTAATCATGAGTTCTTTCTACGAAGTATGTTAAAGTATGGAACACAACCTATAAAAATAGAGTTAGAAAAACTTCAAGAACCTGAAACTATAAAGGTAAACTTATATGCATATGATAAAGGATCTGTTCTTATCTCTCTTGATAAGGCCAATTCATGGGTATTGAACTATATGCGCTCACAACTTGAAATATATATTGAAAGAGGAACTGACCTATCCCTTGTTATAGATGTCTCTGATCTGAAGGCAAAAGCAAGGCTTGAAAGAGTTTTAAATAAACGCCATATTCTACATTACCAGATTCAGTATAGATACGATAACCATTTTATGTCTAAACTTTATAGTGATTTTGCAAACTTTAGTTTTGGAGATCTTTGTAAAGAGCAAGATGATGAAAATATGATGTTTTACACTGTTTTAGAGTGTCCTGTTGGTGCGAGTCAAGATGCTTTGAAAAAGTCATATAAAAAACTAACTAAAGTATATCATCCAGATAAAATTATTCATGAAGCACCTCATATGGTGGATCACTATACACAGAAATTTCAACTTCTTCAAGAAGCTTATACAGCACTAAGAGTTGTTAGTTAATAAAGTTTTCGATTAACTGCTCTTTAGAGCTACTCTTTACAAGCATATTAAACTCTTCACAGCTGTAAAGAGCAAGTTTTGCTCCTTGCATCTGCTGTAACTCTTTAGAAAAGCCACGTTTAGAAAAAAAGATGATTTGATCAGGTTTTATCTCTAGTTTTTCACACTTTTCATGAAGTTTATGAAGCTCTTTTTTATTTATTTTATGGTTTTTCCATTTACACTCACCTACATAAACTTTATCATTTTCTGTAATGGTAAGTATATCTATCTCTATATTTGCATCCCAATAACTTCCAGAACTTATAATTTGAGTCTCTCTAAGATTATAGTTAAGGAGAACTTCGCTTAACTCTTCAAAGACTAAACTTGTATAACTGTTTAACTGCTCTTGGAGCTTTTTGATAAGAGATTCGAAATTACCCTCTTTTATATTTCGCATCTGTGGCGCTATAAAATAGAACCAAAAGCGTATAAAAGGATGTGTGAAGAGTACTTTATGCGATATCCTATGTCTTGCATCACGGCGTTTTAGTTTTGCATTTGGATTTTTTTCTCGTGGATGTTCTTCTCTTGAGTACTCCATCTGTATAAGTCCAGCTTCTTGTAAAAAGCTAAGAGCTGCACCCCCATTACCATTGTTTAGTCCAGCTCTTTTAAAAGCAGAAAATATTCTTCTATCTCCAACAGCTAGAGCTTGAAGAAGTCTTTTATGTGCAGGTTCACTAAGTGTAAACTCCTCTATCTTAGTGTTTAAAAGTTCAAAGTTCTCAACTATAAGTTCTTGAATAAGTTCTAAAATAGGTTTTGATGTATCAATATCCCAACCAAGCCCTCCAAAAATAGAGAAGTACGAGATCTGTGTTTCCATATCATTAGGATAGTTGCGAAAGTAAAAGGAGCGAAATTGCTCAAGAAGTTTACTATTTGTCATAAGAAGTATTGTAGCATAGAATGTTAACAAAAGCTTACATTTCACTTCCCCATTTGAGTGTATCAATACCATATTTCTCCCGTAAAACTTGTGTCTCTTCTGTCAGTTTTCGCATCTTCTGCTCCTCTTGAAAACCTATAAGGGATAGCTCTTTTTTAGAGTCTCTTGTAAAGGAGGAGCAGGTGATAGAGAGTCTTATAACTTGTAAACGCCGTTGTGTGTCAGCATCATAAAAGAGTTGTAGACATAGAGTGTCAAATTTCTTTTCAGTAAAGAGTTCTGCTAGTGAGATATTCTTATGAGAGTTTTGGTTCATCTCATAAGAGATATTTAGATGAAAGACGGTTGGTGTGACGTTGAGTTTTAAGATAGCATAGGAGAGATGCCTTGCTAAAACATGAATACGGCGTTTTAATTCAACTCTATCAAAAAGAGGGTCAAATGTACGGCTAATGCCTATAGACTTTCTTTTATGAGTAGTGTTAATTGGAGCATCAATTTCACCATTTACACGTTTGTATAGATCTTTCGCATAGGGTCCCCAAGATTCAACTGTACCGCGTCTGTTGCGTAACTCACCTAGTGTATAGATTTGAGTACTATGCAATCGCCACTTCATACTTTTGCCTATCCCTGCAAAGTTTTCTACTTTGATTGGATTTACAAAAGTGTCAAAGTTATACTTATCTATAGTCTTACACCCAAAAGGTTTTGCATAGGTAGTTGCAAGTTTTGCAATATATCGTGTAGGGGCACCTCCAATGGAAACAGGGAGTTTTATCTCTCGAAGTATTTCATGGCGAAGATTATCTATAAAAGCTGGAATGTCTGCTTCATCTACCCAACCAGTTAAATCTCCATAAAACTCATCAATACTTGCTTGTTCTACTAAAGGAATTCTTTTGGATAAAAATTCATGGAGTTTATGTGATAGTTCTTGATAGAGAGACATGTTTGGTGCTTTTATGATGAGATGAGGACAGAGTTGGAGTGCTTCTCTTATGCTCATTGTAGTTTTTATGCCAAAGGCCCTTGCTTCATAAGAGGAGGTTGTTAAGATACCACGTACTTTTCCATTCTCATCTGTAAATGAGGATAAGTCATCATCCTTTGTTTCGTAAGCTTTATAAAAAGTAGGGACAAAGCTACCACTATTTTCAAAGTTTACAGTTTGATTTTTTGCATCTTTGTTAAAGATTTTTGTATCACTTCGACCACCAATAGCCACTGGTTTATGGTTAAGGGTAGGATCAATAATACGAGCAGCACTGACAAAGAAACAATCGATATCTATATGGATTTTCATAGTGTAATCATAGCTTTTTTTAATTACTTGTTTTAAAAGTATGACAAATTGCAAAAAATTTGATAAAATTCCGAAAATATTTAAAACTTAAGGAAATATAGATGGCACAATTACCAGAAAATATAGGATGTGAAAATCCAGATTGTATAGCGAAAGATGAGTGTAAACGCCAAGTCGTTGCAAAAAATGGTTCAGCAGTAGAGATCCGTACATTTGGTGGAACAGCTGAGAAAAAATGTGGAAAGTTTTTAGCAAAATAGTTTGTACTATTTCCTCCTAACACTTACCCTTCTTTTTAGTGCTTGTAGTATGAAAAACTACGAGCATACTCAATCAAAAATAATTATCATTAAATCTCCCCAGTTAAAATTCGCAGATCTTGGATATATCCGTAATACGAATGATTCAATAGAACTTGAACTCTTTGTCGCTGGTAAATCTATCAAAAAAATAGCAATAAATTATCTTGTTTGTATAGATGAAGGGTGTATGAGTCGTAGTAATTTTAATGCAGAGTACTTAAGTTCTGCTTATCCAGATGAACTTTTACAGAATATTCTTTTAGGAAGAGCTATATATGATGGAGTTGGAAAATTAAAAGTAGATGATGGCTTTGGACAAAAGATAAAAACTAATGATGTAGATATAAAGTATAGAGTAAACTCTCACGAAATCTTTTTTAAAGACAAAAAAAATAGAATAATTTTTAAGATCAAGGATATAAACTAATGAGTAAAATAAATAAATTTGTAGGTGCTCACTGCTCTGCGAGTGGTGGTGTTTTTAATGCTGTATCAAATGCCCAAGCAATAGGTGCAAAAGCATTTGCACTCTTTACAAAAAATCAACGCCAATGGGTTGCAAAAGATTTAGATGCTGCAACTATAGATAAATTTAAAGCTGCTTTAGAGAAGAGTGGCATACTTCCTAAGCATGTTCTCCCTCATGACTCTTATCTTATTAATCTTGGACATCCAGAAACAGAGAAGTTAGAGAAGTCTAGAGTTGCGTTTATAGATGAGTTAGAGCGTTGTAAACTTTTAGGACTCGATAGACTTAACTTTCATCCGGGGAGTCACTTAGCAAAAGTTAAGAAGTCAGATAAAGAGAATTTAGAAATAATGAAACCTATCGAAGATATCTGTTTGGATGTGATAGCTGAGTCGATAAATATAGCATTAGATAAGACAGATGGTGTGAGTGCTGTGTTAGAGAATACTGCAGGACAAGGGAGTAATCTTGGATGGCGTTTTGAGCATCTTGCGCATATTATAGATAAGGTAGAAGATAAGAGTCGTATAGGTGTTTGTATAGATACTTGTCATATGTTTACAGCAGGATATGACATAAGAACGAGAGCAGCTTATGATAAGACTTGGGATGAGTTTGAGAGTGTTGTAGGTTTTAAGTATCTTATGGGAATGCATATAAATGATTCTAAACCACCTCTTGGTTCACATGTGGATAGACATCAGTCTCTAGGAAAAGGTGAGATAGGAATAGATGCTTTTAAATTTATAATGCAAGATGAAAGAATGGATGATATCCCTCTTGTTTTGGAAACTATTGATGATACGATCTGGAAAGAGGAGATAGAACTTCTTTATAGTTTTATAAAATAATCTCTCACAAGAGAGATTATAAACTATGGTTGTAGTAAGCTAGAATCACCTAGTGGAATTTCTGTTCCTTTTGAATTTACAAATGTAGCGACTTTTGCTTGCATATCTGTTATTACAGCTACTTCTGTAGCAGTTGGTGTCTCACCATCTACAGCATTTGGTCTTAGAATAGAGCTATGATGACCTGCAATATATCTTGCTGTTTTAGCAGGAGCTGCAGCATCTGTAGTAAGATTTGTAGTTCCTAAATATGTAACGAGTGGTTCTGTTCCTGCTAAAGGTGCAGTTGCTACTCTATTTGGAATAACCTGATCACTATTACTACTATCTGTTCCAACAACTTCAATTGCAAAGATTTTTAAAGCTTGAGTTGTTGCTACTGCAGTTGTATAGTTGATTGGGTCCGCATCATCTAAGACAGTTTGAGTCGCTAACATAAAACTTGCATAAGATCCTGTACCTTTAACTACTCCTTTACTTGCAAGACCAGCCTCGATAACGGGACCATAAGCAGCCGAGTTATTAAGAAGTTCTGCTATTCCTCCACCTGGCATTGCTAAAGTAACACTCTCAAGTGCGTTGTGTGCAAGGAAACCAAAAGAGGCAATTGTACCAAGAGAGTGACCAACAAAGGCGATACGTGAACTATCAATATCTGCTAAACCATTAATCGCATTTTTTAAAGCAAGAAGATCAGAAGCACTTTGGCGAATATTATCTCTTGATGTAAGAAGTGAGGCAAGATTTATATAGTGTATTCCGGAAGCATCTATATTACCATCAGGTCCAGCTTCTCCAGTTGTATTATTAACATAATCTACATCAAAAGTTCTTTCATAGCTTGTCATTAGGCCTGTTGCATTTGTATCAAGCCCATGGAGTGGAAGATCCATAGCAATTGTAGCATACCCAGCATCAGCAAGAGCATCAGCAATAGCTAATACATTTGTTCTGTTTTGAGTAATACCGTGTTGAAAGATAACAATAGGCCAAGGTGAAGTAGCACCTTTTATAACAGCATAAGATGTCGCATTTGGTTTTGTCATAAGGATTGGAACTGTTTTATTACTATCTAATTGTGGCATACCTGAAAACAGTGTACTTCCATTAATATCATGAAAATAAGATATTAATGGTGCGGTTGGATTTGATGCACTAGGTGTTCCTAAGTAGTATGGAAGATTCGCCATCGCTCCTACCCAGATATCTGCTTTCCCAAACCCACCAACAGCACTTGTATTTATATCTGCACTCTGTACTTGTAATACTCCTGACAGATTAGTATTTTTAACATTTGAAAAGAAATTACCAATACTTTGTGTCTTAAAACTCCATGCGGAGACAATTTCATCTCTTGTTAGTGTATTTGTAGGACTTGTAAGAACTGCACCTATAACTTGTTGAGAAAGTTGACGGATACCTTCAAATTTAGTTGCATCTTCAGTACTTAAACTTGTATGGTTCCCTGTTGAATCTATTAAAGGTGATGTTTTAAGTAGTAAACTAGAAGCTAAGTCGGGTGCTATTGATTGATTTTCATCGTCAATAATATTTGTTGTCAATACTACTGCATAGTTTGTAGAAGACTTTAAGGCTTTTACGGGAAGAATAACAACTTTTTCACCACTTACTGTTGCAACATATTCACCTGTTTGAATACCTTGAACATGAAAGAGAAGTTCTCTCGCTATTCCAGTTGCATTCATCTCATAAAGATGTATACCGCCAAAAAGTGAGCTTGCTTTAATCTCTCCTTTAAAACCTACACTTATTGGAGCATTTGTTGAAAAACCATCTAAGGCATTGAGTGCAAACTTTACACTTGCATCAGCATCTGTCTCTTCATAGGGGATATTAAGTGTTCCATCTATTGAACCTGCGAATAAAATGTTATTTGGGTAAGGGATATTCCCCTCTGTAGAATCAAAAACAATGAGTGCACCTGCACCCTGGCCCGTGGTATTATTAACCTTTACTGTTGTGCTCTCGTCGTCGCCACATCCGACAATAAAGAGAAGAGTAAGGATAGAGAAGATAGTTTTTAGCATAGTAACTCCTTAAAAAATTACCTCATTCTATTCTAAATGGTATTAGAAATTTCTTGAATGAGTAAAAAAAATACAAATAAATAAAAAAAAGTGTAACTTATTAAAAAATAGGTCAGATTTTGGTAGTATGCTAGAAGAAAACTTAAATAGGTGGAAATTTCAATGAAAAAGTTAACATTATTATCTTTGGTTGCAGTGGGAACATTATATGCCGGTGGATATAAAATCCCAGAAACATCAGTAAATGGAGCTGCATTAAGTGCAGCAAATGTTGCTCACTCTAATGGTGCTGATGCTGCATACTATAATCCTGCTAATATGATTTTTATGAAAGATGAGAATAACCTTGAAGCAGATCTGATAATGATTTCTCTCGCACCGACAAACTTCAAAGGAAGTGGCTCTCAGTCAGGAGACAATATAGATGCTGAGTCAGAGTTTTTTCTTATTCCATCATTGAACTATGTATCTCCAAAACTTGGTAATGCTCGTGTTGGTTTAAGTGTTTCCGTTCCAGGTGGACTTACTAAACGCTGGAGTGATTCTCCTGCTAAAGATAAGGCAGAAGAGTTTACTCTGCAAGTAGTGGAAATTAATCCAACTGTCGCATTTGAAGTGACAGAAACTCTTGCATTTGCTGTTGGTTTTAGAATGATTCACTCTTCTGGAATAGTAAAAAGTACATCTGTAGTTTCTAGAGATATGGAAGGGGATAGTTTTGATGTTGGATATAACTTAGCTTTAGCCTACAAACCACTTAAAGAGTTAGAAATAGGGGTGACATATAGATCAAAAGTAGATCTTACACAAGAGGGTACAGCAAAACTTTATGATGTTTCAAGTACAACTACCCCTGTTTATGATGGTGGTTCAACTGTAAGTGTTCCTCTCCCTGCATTTTTTAATATAGCAGTAGCATATACACTACCTACTGAGACAACTATTGAGATAGTTTATGAAAAAAATTATTGGTCTGCGTATAATACATTAGATTTTGGCTATGCAGGTGATATTGGAAACTTAAAACCATACTTTGATGATCCAATTGCCAAAGATTGGAAAGATACTAATGCATATAGAGTAGGGGTGACTCAAAAACTTGAGAGTGTAACTTTAATGGCTGGTGCTGTTTTAGATGAAACACCTGTTCCTGATAATAGAGTAAGTTATGAACTTCCTGACTCTGACTCTTTATCTGTTTCATTTGGTGTTCGTTATGATCTTTCTCCTGAAGTAAACTTAGGAGTGTCAGCTCTTTACTCTATGCGTGATGATAGAGAAGTAGATAATGATGAGCTAGAAGGAACATTCTCAAACTCTAATGTAGTGATTGTTTCTGCTGGTGTAGGTTATAAGTTTTAAGGATTTTTTTGAAAAATTTAGTTGATTTTCTATCTCAAAAAGAAGTAAAAAAAACAGAGATATATAAACACTTAAAGTGTAGTAATACTGAGGCAGAGATGCTTCAGTACTTAGCAAAACAGTATATGCAAGGGCAAGATGATATCCTTGTCCTTGAATTGCTACAAGATCTTTATAGTGCCCAAAACTATGAGCACTTAGAGCACTTGAGAGAGTTGAAAAATCTCTTAGAACTAGGTTGGATACATCAGCAAAGTTTCACACCGATGAAAATTTCAGATGTTACTCCTCTAGAACTACTAAATACAGCAGTTGGCCTAACCCCTTCATTTTTACGCCTATTACAAGAGGGGACTTTAGAGTCTGATTTACCAGATGTAAAACCTTATGCCGATCATTTAGAGTATCTTCAAGATCAATTTTTCCGTATTGAACTCTATCAAAAGATGTCCGTTATACGTCAAAATGTACATGAACACTCTCTTGGTATAGATAGACTTCAGGCTAAGATGACTCTTTTAGAGAATCGTATAGCTGAGAGAGTGGCACAAACATCTGAAAAATTAGTACTCGATAAATTTTTTAAACAAAAAAAAATGAGTAACTTAGAACAAGTTATATTTATCGCATTACTTCGTGAAGAGTATAGTGCGACAGATGCAAGTCTTAGAGAGATGAATGCACTTATTGATTTAATCTCTCTGGATGATTATGAACGGATTAAAAATCGTTCACTGTTAGAGGATGGTTCTAACCTTTTAAGTAGTGAAATTATAGATTATGAGGAGATGCTTAATCCTTTTGGTGGCATATCTCGTTCATTTTATATAGTTGATGAGGTACTTCAAAGTATTATTCATCCGCAAAAGACTAAAAAAGTAACACGACTTAAGTTAAATGCTCTTATTGAAGAACAGGATATTTTTGAGCTTATAGATAGTGAGACAGATTTAGATGATGTGGTATTAAATACTACTACAAGAGAGACACTCAACAACTTGATGCAGCAGGTAGATAAAGAGGTAGTTGCAAGACTTGTAAAATGGGGTATTAAAGATAAAAAGAGTGGTATTGATGCCCGAATAATTTTTTATGGTGCAGCGGGAACGGGAAAAACTATGACAGCTTACTCTCTTGCAAAATCTTTGAAACGTCAGGTTCTTGCCTTTGATTGTTCGAAAATTCTCTCTATGTATGTAGGAGAGAGTGAAAAAAATGTACGTAAAATTTTTGATACTTTTTATGAACTAAGTGAAAAAACAAAAACAGAGCCCATATTACTTCTTAATGAAGCAGATCAGTTTTTAGGGGCTAGAAGTAGTGGTACTATTACCGGTGCAGATCAGATGCATAACCAGATGCAAAACATCTTTTTAGAACAGATAGAAAACTTTCGGGGAATGCTTATCGCAACAACAAATCTACTTGAAAATATAGATAAAGCCTTCTCTCGGCGTTTTAATTACAAAATAGAGTTTAAACGACCAAATAGAGAACAGAGAGAAGAGTTATGGGAGTTGATGCTTCCTTTAGATGCTCCTTATGAGAAAAAATTTGACCTTAAAAAGTTAGCAGTTTATGATCTCACAGGTGGGCAAATTAACCTTATCGTAAAGAATACTGCATATAAAGTTGCTGTAAGAGAGAAGCCACTTTTTACAACTCAAGATTTTATAGATGAGATAGGAAGAGAAAAGGATGCTAATTTTGATGGTGAGAAGTCTATGGGATTCTTGAGTAAGTAAAAGAAGAGATATGTTATAATCTCTTTTACTTAAAAATAACAAATTTCTATAAATGGACAGATATATTGACAGCACTCTCTAATGAAACTAAACGGACTCTTTTTTATATTTTAATAGCTTTTACTTTTTCAATCTTAATGCGACTTATTTGGGTTTATCAATTTTCTGGATATGAGTCATTTATGTTTAATGGTCAGTTTATGATAAACACAAACGATGGCTACTTTTGGGCTGAAGGTGCAAGAGATTTACTCTCAGGAAGTACGACAAACTCAACTGCAGAGGGATACTTTGATAAATTACATCAATTAAATGACCTCTCTCCTGTAACCTGGGCTCCCTCACAACTGACAGCTTTTTTTGTAAAAATATTGCCTTTCTCTTTTGAAACAGTTATTTTTTACCTTCCTGCATTCTTGAGTTCACTCATAGTTATCCCTATTATCTTAATTGCAAAAACCTTGAAAAACTTAGAGATGGGATTAGTCGCTGCTCTTTTAGCCTCTATTGCTTGGAGTTATTATAACCGTACAATGGTTGGTTATTACGATACTGATATGTTAAATATTGTACTTCCAATGTTCCTCCTTTGGTCTATTATTTGGGCGATTCAGACAAATAAAAATATATACTTGCTTATTACAGCACTTGATATTTTAATCTACAGATGGTGGTATGCACAAAGTTTTTCTCTAGAGTTTTCATTTTTCAGTCTAATTCTTGTTTATGCTCTGTTTTTTGATCGAAAAAATATATTTAACTATAAACTACTTGCGATAATGATGTTTGCTATGATGAATATGGATGCTACATTTAGACTTTTAGCTGTAGTAGTGAGTTTTTTAATTTTTCGAAATAAAAGTTTAGATAAGTATGTTTTTTATGTTTTAGGTGCATCAATAGTCGCTTTCTTTCTCTCAGGTGGATTTAATCCTATTTGGGAAAAATTGAGTAGTTATGTTTTTAAAGATACGGTAAGTGCTACCGAGGAAGGACTGCAACTCCATTTCTTTACTGTAATGCAGACTGTTCGAGAAGCTGGGCATATATCTTTTGAAACATTTGCAAATCGTATTAGTGGAAATATCCTTACATTTATACTCTCTTTTATTGGGTATATCTATTTAGTAATAAAACATAGAGTAATGTTATTGGCAATTCCTTTAATTGGATTGGGATTCTTAGCATATGTTGGGGGCTTACGTTTTACTATTTATGCTGTACCGATATTAGCCTTTGGTATAGCATTTTTGATTACAGAGCTTGCTTCAAAAATGCCATCTAAAAAGTTAAAAATAGCAACGATAATTATTCTTACAAGTGCTATCCTCTATCCAAACTATAAACATATAGAGGCTTATAAAGTACCTACTGTTTTTAATGCAAGTGAGGTTAAGGTCTTAAATGATTTACACTCAAAATTAACTCGAGATGACTATGTTATAACTTGGTGGGACTATGGTTATCCTATACGTTACTACAGTGATGCAAAAACTTTAATTGATGGGGGTGCAAGTAAAAAATCAAGTGATCTTTTTATCGTTAGTTATATGTTTACTCACCCTCAAGAATCCGCATATAAATTAGGAAGACTTGCTGTTGAATATACTCAAAAGAGGTTTAGATTTATAAAAGAGAATCAACAAGCAATCGACGATAAAAATATAACTGTTCTTTCCACTATAGAACAGATGACGAAAGAGTATGGTTTTGATGATACAAATGACTTTTTACTCTCACTAGAGACGAAGATAGATTTACCTAAGAAGAGAGATGATATTTATCTTTATTTACCGTATAAGATGCTAAATATCCTTCCAACTGTTACACTTTTTTCAAATATGGATTTGATGAATGGTCAAAAAGGAAAACAACCATTTTTCTTTATGAGTAGAAATTTTAAAGATATTGGGAATAAAATAGACTTTGGTCGTGGAATTTATCTAGATAAAAAAACTTCAAAGTTAATAATTGGGAAAAATAAAATACCTATAAAAAGATTTGTTAAAACAGGGTATGACTCTCAAATGAAGTTACAAGTACAAACACAGTATATAAATATGACATCGAATTTTAATGTTATCTATATGACAAATTATAATACATTTTTAATCCTTGATGAAAAGATGTATAATTCTACATATATTCAGCTCATGGTACTTGAAAATGCTGATAAAAGTCTTTTTGAAGAGGTTATTATGAATCCTCAAGTAAAAGTGTATAAACTTAAAATATAAGGAAAAAAATGTCAATAGTAAAAAAATGCTTATTTCCAGCGGCAGGATATGGAACACGTTTTCTCCCCGCTACAAAAGCCATACCTAAAGAGATGTTACCTGTTCTTACGAAGCCTTTACTTCAGTATGGTGTGGAAGAGGCTATAGAAGCAGGTTTAAATACTATGGCTATTGTTACTGGTCGTGGTAAGAGATCAATTGAAGATCATTTTGATATTAGTTATGAGCTTGAGCATCAGATTAAAGGAACAGCCAAAGAGAGTTATTTAACTGAAATCCGTAATGTTATCAATGCTTGTACATTTTCTTATACTCGTCAAGTTGAGATGAAAGGATTAGGACATGCAATTCTTACAGGGGAAACACTGATCGGAAATGAACCTTTCGCAGTTGTTCTTGCTGATGATCTCTGTGACAACAAGACAGATGGCGTTTTAAGTCAAATGGTAAAACTCTATGAAAAATATAAGTGCTGTGTTGTAGCAGTAGAAGAGATCTCACCAGAAGATAGTAATAAGTATGGAGTGATAGCAGGAGATACTATAGCTGATGAAAAGTATGCAAAAGGATCACTTGTAAGAGTAAACGATATGGTGGAAAAACCAGATCCTAAAGATGCACCATCAAACCTTGCAATAATAGGTCGCTATATCTTAACTCCAGATATTTTTGATGTTCTTCGCGAGACTAAGCCTGGAAAAGCTGGAGAGATACAGATAACGGATGCTCTATTAGAGATGGCAAAGATAGGGAAAGTTATCGCATATAAATTTGATGGTACACGATTTGATTGTGGCAGTGTTGATGGTTTCGTACAGGCAACAAATTATTTTTATGAGAAGGGTGATAAATAAATGAACTATAAAGACAACTATAATCCGATTATATCAGATGAAGAACTGTTTGATGCGATAGTTAAAGAGAAGGAAGATATAGGGTATTATAACCTTGCCTTACAAGATCTATCGGCCTATAAAGAGTATGCACAAGAAGTAAAACAGAGAAATATTGTAGTTATTGGAATAGGTGGAAGTACCTTAGGTACTTATGCCATATATAAATTTTTAAAGCATACAAAGAAACTGAGTAAAAAACTCTTTTTTTTAGAGACTACTGATCCCATAGATATACAATCAAAAATAGAGGGTATTGACTTAGAAGATACTCTTTTTATTGTTATCTCAAAATCTGGAACAACAGTAGAAACAATATCTATTTTTAAATATATAAACTCTCTTGTATTATGCAACAGTGAGAATACTTTAGTGATAACAGAGGATGATTCTAAACTCAACAGTTATGCAAAATCTAATAGTATGAAAACGTTTACAATACCTAAGAATGTTGGTGGACGATTTTCTGTATTTTCAGCTGTAGGTTTACTCCCCTTAGCTATCGTTGGAATAGCTATTGATGATATTGTTGGTGGTATTAAGAAAGCACATGATTCATTTTTCTCTCAAGAGAAGACATATAAAAATCTCATGAAGAAAGCACGATTTTTTGTAGAGTATAAAAATAAATTTAATATTAATGTAGTCTTCTCATACTCTTCTCGTTTAGAAGGGTTTAATAAATGGTATATTCAGTTATGGGGAGAATCACTTGGAAAAGTCGATTTTAATCTAACAAGACAGGGTCTAACACCCATAGGAATTATCGGTCCTATAGATCAACACTCATTTTTACAGTTAGTGATAGAGGGGAAACGAGATAAGACACTTACAGTCATAAAGGTAAATAACTTTGAAAATGACTTAAAGATACCTGCAGTGGAATTAAAAGGCTTAGAAGAGCTTAATTACCTTGATAATAGAGAATTTTCATCTCTTATAAACATGCAAGCAGATGCAACGATAGAAGCTATAAATAATGAAAAAGATATCCCTTGTGATGTAATCACAATTGATTCTGTATGCGAAAGTTCTATCGCAAAACTTATGTATGAGTATGAACTCCTAACTTCTATCTGTGCTAAATTTATGTATATTAACGCTTATGATCAACCAGGTGTTGAGAGTGGAAAAATTATTTTAAAAAGCAAGTTAAAGTAAATTTTTAGTATTATTATATAATTAATAATTGAAGGGGTTATCCAAGTGAAAATAGCAGTAGCAGGGACAGGATACGTAGGAATTTCAAATGGAATACTACTATCACAGAACAATGAAGTAGTAGCATTAGATATAGTTCCTGAGAAAGTGGAAATGCTAAATAATAGAGTATCTCCAATAGAAGACAGAGAGATAAGTGAGTACCTCGCTACAAAAGAGTTAAACTTTAGAGCTACACTTGATAAAGAAGAAGCTTACAGAGATGCAGAGTATGTCATCATCTCTACTCCAACTGACTATGATCCTCAAACAAATTACTTTAATACTAAACTTGTAGAGATAGTAATACAAGATGTATTAGAGATAAATCCAGATGCAACAATGGTTATAAAATCTACCGTACCAGTAGGCTACACAAAATCAATAAATGAAAAGTTTAATACAACGAACATTATCTTCTCTCCAGAATTTCTAAGAGAGGGAAAAGCACTTCATGATAACCTCTACCCAAGTAGAATCATAGTAGGTGAAAAGAGTAAAAGAGCAGAAGTGTTCGCAAACTTACTAGCAGAGGGTGCAATAAAAGAGAATATAGATATCCTCCTCACAGACTCCACAGAAGCAGAAGCTGTAAAACTCTTCTCAAATACTTACTTAGCTATGCGAGTTGCTTACTTTAATGAACTAGACTCTTATGCAGAAACACATAACTTAGATACAAGACAGATTATAGAGGGTGTAGGACTAGACCCTCGTATAGGCTCTCACTATAATAACCCAAGTTTCGGTTATGGTGGTTACTGTTTACCTAAAGATACCAAACAACTTCGTGCAAACTATAAAGATGTACCAAGTAGTATCATAGGGGCTATAGTTGATTCAAATAGTACTAGAAAAGATTTTATAGCAGAGAGTATTATCGCAAAAAATCCTCAAGTAGTTGGAATCTATAGACTAGTGATGAAGTCAGGCAGTGATAACTTTAGAGCATCCGCTATTCAAGGAATTATGAAACGTATTAAAGCTAAAGGTATAGAAGTAGTTATATATGAACCAGTCATGAAAGAAGAGGAATTTTTTCACTCTAAAGTTATGAAAGATTTAGAAGAGTTTAAAATGAAAAGTGATGTGATAATCGCAAATAGATTTGAAGAGATACTAGAAGATGTTAAAGAGAAAGTCTACACTCGTGATATCTTTAATAGTGATAGTTAAGGAAAATGAGTATGAGTATATTACACTTAATAGGTAGAAAAAAAGAGCTCTTTGCTTCAGATATTAAATCTTACGAAGAAGAGCTCTCTTGTAAGGTCTCTTCATCCTCCTTTCTTGTTATAGGTGGTGCTGGTTCTATTGGTCAGGCAGTAACAAAAGAGATATTTAAACGCCATCCTAAAAAACTTCATGTAGTAGATATTAGTGAAAATAATATGGTAGAACTAGTACGAGATATTCGTAGTTCATTTGGATATATAGATGGTGATTTTGCTACTTTCGCTCTTGATATTGGTTCATTAGAGTATGATGCTTTTATAAAAAATGATGGTCAGTATGATTATGTATTAAACCTTTCAGCACTTAAACACGTAAGAAGTGAAAAAGATCCCTTTACACTTATGAGGATGATTGAGACAAATATTTTTAATACAGATAAAACACTGCAGCAGTCTATAGATAATGGAGTGAAAAAATACTTTTGTGTCTCTACCGACAAGGCTGCAAACCCTGTAAACATGATGGGTGCAAGTAAACGTATTATGGAGATGTTTGTAAATCGTAAATCTTTAGATATAAAAGTCTCTATGGCTCGTTTTGCAAATGTAGCATTTAGTGATGGTTCACTGCTTCACGGGTTTAATCAGCGTTTAGAAAAGAAGCAACCAATAGTTGCACCTAATGATATTAAACGCTATTTTGTAACACCTCAAGAGAGCGGTGAACTCTGTCTAATGTCTTGTATATTTGGAGAAAATCGTGATATTTTCTTTCCAAAACTGAGTGAAGATTTACACTTAATCTCTTTCGCAGATATCGCAGTGAAGTATTTAGAAAATAAGGGGTTTGAACCATACTTATGTAAAGATGAGGATGAAGCGAGACTCTTAGCTAAAACATTACCAAAAGAGGGAAAATGGCCTTGTCTCTTTACTCCAAGTGATACAACAGGTGAGAAAGATTTTGAGGAGTTTTTTACAGACACTGAAACTTTAGATATGGAGAGATTTGAGAATCTTGGAATTATTAAAAATGAAGCAAATTTTGATGAAGCATTACTAAATTCATTTGAGAAGAGAATAAAAACATACAAAGAGAATCTCTCTTGGAGTAAAGAAGAGGTAGTTAAAGAGTTTTTTAAAATGTTACCTGATTTTGGCCACAAAGAGACTGGTAAGTATCTTGATGGAAAGATGTAAATGTATAAAAATGTAGTTGATTTTATACAGAATATTTATAAAACAGAAGAGTTTTTACCACTTCATGAGCCTAGATTTATAGGAAATGAAAAAAAGTATGTAAATGAGACCATAGACTCTACTTTTGTCTCAAGTGTTGGTAAGTTTGTAACACAGTTTGAAGAGATGGTAGCAGAGTTTAGTGGTGCTAAATATGCAGTGGCAACATCTAATGGAACCTCGGCATTACACATTGGTCTACAGCTTGTTGGAGTAGATGAGAAGAGTGAAGTTCTTACACAACCATTAACATTTATTGCGACTGCGAATGCTATAAGTTATTGTGGTGCAAAACCAATTTTTATTGATGTCGATAGAGATACATTAGGGCTTTCTCCAAGTAAACTCAAAGAGTTTTTAGAAGAGGAAACACTTATAAATGATAAGGGCGAGTGTATAAATAAACTTACAAAAAAAGTTATAAAAGCCTGTGTTCCAATGCATACTTTTGGGCACCCTTGTAAAATAGATGAAATAGTAGAAGTTTGTGATGCTTATAATATAGCTGTTGTTGAAGACTCTGCTGAGTCTTTAGGCAGTTACTATAAAGGCAAACATACTGGAACTTTTGGAAAAGTAGGTGTCTTTAGTTTTAATGGTAATAAAATCATCACAACAGGTGGTGGTGGTATGCTCGTAACAGATGATGAAGAGCTCGCAAAAAAAGCAAAACACATTACAACTACAGCAAAAGTACCTCACCCATATGAGTATATACATGATGAAATAGGGTATAACTATAGACTTACAAACTTAGCTGCAGCTCTTGGTGTCGCACAGATGGAAAACCTTGAATTGTTTATACAAAAGCAGAGAGAATTGGCAAATAAGTATGAGTTATTTTTTAGAGATACTGAGCTTAAGTTCATCACAGAACCTAAAGAGTCTCAATCAAACTACTGGTTAAATGCAGTAGTTATGCAAGATAAACAACAAAGAGATGAGTTTTTAAAGTTCACAAATGACAAAGGTGTTATGACACGCTCTATCTGGAGACTTATGAATAAGCTAGATATGTTTAAAGATGCGCAAACAGGAAATCTTGATAATGCAGAGTGGTTAGAGGATAGAGTTGTGAATATTTCAAGTAGTATAATTATATGAAAGAAAATATCTTACTTTTAGGTGCTGGTGGACATTGTCACTCTGTAATTGATGTAATCGAGCAAGAAAATAGATTTTCTATAGCCGGTATTGTGGATAATGAAAAAAATGTTGGAGAGTCTATTTTAGGATATCCTATTATTGGTTGTGATGATGATTTAAAAGAGTTAAGAAAAAAGTATAAGTATGCACTAGTAAGTGTTGGACAGATTAAAAGTCCAGCGATAAGA
>Ga0256836_1000135_pt1 | contig 43136 bp, 49 predicted proteins | sample 4561380metaG_FD_185974 | JGI IMG/M metagenome (GOLD analysis project Ga0256836, IMG submission 185974) | Hydrothermal vent microbial communities from Guaymas Basin, Mexico - 4561-380 | ecosystem: Environmental > Aquatic > Marine > Hydrothermal vents | place: Mexico: Guaymas Basin | collected...
CAAAAATGAATATACAAAAAGATTTATTTCAATTTTAAAAGCCAGAAGCAAAATTAAATATATTTCAAACTATCAGTATAAGACGCCTTATAATCCCGTTAATTCCCATAATTCTAAAAGAATCTCTTTTACTTTAGGGCATGATGATATTAATTATGTGAAAATGGGACTTAGACTTTCTTATCATACGTTGATTGATCCTATTGAAGGTTATAAAGTAGGCTCTTCTCTTGCATTTGGAAATTTCGAAGCAATTTTCAAAAATAACGAATTAAAAGTCAATAGAATAGGCCTAGTGGAAATAGAATCCTTAACAAAAAGGGATGAATTTTTTAAACCGGTTTCGTGGAAAGTGTTTGCCGGTTTTTACAGGAAAAACATACATAATAAAAATAAACTCGTATTTGAAATAAACCCCGGCGGGGGATTTACGTATGAGATTAAAAAAGCCTTGGTTTACGCTATGATAAATACGGATATTAATCTTAATTCAGATTACAATAAAGGTTATAGTTTCGGTGTGGGGATTGAAAGCGGAATTGTTAAATATGACGGTAATAACGCCATAATAATGAATTTGGGTATAAACAGATATTTCTTAGGCGATATTCACACTAAAAGATATTTTAATTTTAATTATAGATTCACGGTAAACGTTCAAAATGCTCTGGCTTTGGATTATAAATTTGAGGATGAATATCAAATAAACAGAAAAATTGAATTAAATATTTTTCACTATTTTTAATCAATTTCGCAGACAATTTCTTTAACTTCCTTTTTTTCCTGTATTTCAATGATTTTAATTCCCTCAAACGGGATTTTGAGTACGTCTTCAATTGCTTTTGGCTTATGTTTTGCAATAATTGCGGTTAGTTTTCCCCTGTAGGCTTTTGCAAAATGGCTAATTACTTTGCCATTTTTTATAAATTTAAAAGTAATTGCGTTTTTCGGTTTATAGATTTTTTCATAAAACTTAGCCCTTAAATCGATAAAAGGTTCGTTTTCGTTTATTTTTTCAAGTATCGGTGCAAAAACGTTATGATGATATGAATATATGTCAAATCCGGGTTTGGAGCCTTGTTTTAAAGTATAATGCGGTATTAAATCCCCCGCCCTTATCACCCCGAAAAGATTTGAAAATATAAAAACGTTTTCATCTATCCATTTTTGGGAATTTTTATCAAGGTCTGTATATTTTAAGTGTTCAAACGCAACTCCTCTATATCTTAAAACGGCTTTTTTGGAAGGTCTTTCAAAAACGCTCGTTTTATCGTCTCCGAAATTTTTAACATCCTGAGTTGTTTTTAGAAATTCGTCGTATTTTTTAATCGCTTCAATTCTTTTATCGTAAATTTCCGGAAAAATAAAAGAATCTTTTGAAATAGGAGGATTGTCCCCTCCTAAAGTTTTTCTCTCGCTTGGTGCTAAAAGTATTTTCATTTTATAACTGGACTATAAAAATTGAATTTTCTCTTTTTATTTCAAGCAAAGCGTCGCCTCTGTCAAGGTCTTTTAACTCTTTTTTAAGCTCATCAATTGATTTTACTTCAATCCATTTGCCGGTTTTTACCGTTTTAACTTTTAATATTATGTCGCCTTTTTTTAATCCTGCTATTGCCGGATATGTATTAGGTGAAACATTATCGATTACGATTTTGTTTTTATCTTCTTTGAGTGTTACGCCTTCAAGAAGTTTTATGTTTTCAACGGTTTCTTTTTTTGTTTTAAGCGCTTTTAGTTTTGCGGTTAATGTAATGTATCTGCCATTTCTGTAAACTTTGATATTTACTTTTGTATCGGGACCTTTAAAGGCAATTTTGTTTCTAAGTTCTCCTGCATTTTTAACCTCTTCACCATCAACCGCTACTATAATGTCCCCCGGTTTAAATCCGGCGGCCTCGGCTGCGCTTTTAGGTTCTACTTTGTTTACTAGTACACCGTGGTCTATTCCGTAAAGTTTTGCTTTGGAAGAATCTATATTGCTTATCATTACGCCTAAATATCCCCTGACTACTTTTCCGTGTTTGATTAGGGATGTAATTACAAATTTCATCATATTGCTTGGAATTGCAAAACCTATACCGTTATTTCCACCGCTTCTACTGATAATTGCAGAATTTATGCCTATAAGCCTTCCTTTTAGGTCAACTAATGCCCCTCCGCTGTTTCCGGGGTTGATGGCGGCGTCCGTTTGAATGAAGTTTTCATAATCGTTAAGTCCTATTGACGTTCTATTGAGTGCGCTTACAATTCCGTGTGTAACGGTTTCTCCAAGTCCGAACGGATTTCCGACGGCAAGAACGATATCTCCTACTTTTATTTTGCTTGAATCGGCAATTGTTATGGGTTTTAAATCTTTTGCGTCTATTTTAATAATTGCAATATCCGTTTTCGGATCCGTTCCTATAAGTTTTGCTGTGTATTTTCTTCCGTCATGAAGTTTTACGATTATTTTTGTAGCTCCGGTCACTACATGGTTGTTTGTGACGATATAACCGTCTTTTGTAACTATAACACCGCTTCCAAGAGCGTGTTCTTTATGCTCTTTGGGCTCTTTTGGAATTGTGCCGAAGGGTCCGAAAAATTTTTTAAAAAAGGGGTCTTCAAAAAATCTTCTGAACTGTTCGGGGATTTTAGTTTTTACGATTTTTTCCGTTGAAATATTTACAACGCTTGGGATTACTTTTTTAACCACCGAAGAATATGACATAACGGGGTTGTTTAAATTCGGTGCAATTCTTTGAATATCTGAATTATCGGTTTGTAAATTTAAATTTCCCGCCATTAAAGCCACACTTACGCTTACAGCTAAAATCAGTTTTTTCATTTCCGCTCCTTAAAAGTTGTTTTTATACCGTCAGTATATAACAATAGGGTTAAAAATGAATTAAAAATATTAAATTTCTTAAAGTTTGCTTAAAGGAATATAATGACAATTCCAAAAATAAATGTAACATTTATTTTTAGAGTGAAAGAGGGTGAAAAAAAGATATTTTTCAGAGGGTTCAATTCATAATTATTTAGCCTCTTTCACCACCAGGCAAGTATTTTTTCGTTTATATCTTCGGGAGAGTGTTTTAACATATGATAGATATACCTTGCAAACATATCGGTTTCGATGTTTACTTTTTGGTGGAGTTTATAAGTTTTAAATAGAGTGTTTTCAAATGTATGCGGGATAATTGTCAGTCTGAATCTGTCGGTGAAAACTTCGTTTACGGTAAGACTTACACCGTCAATTGCAATCGAGCCTTTCGGGGCTATGTATTTCATAATTTTCGGGTCCGTTTTTATAATTACATCGTAAGAATTTGCGTTTTTTTTGATTTGAAGTATTTCGCCTGTTGCATCCACATGTCCCTGAATCAGATGACCGTCTATTCTGTCGCCAAAGCGCAGGGCCGGTTCGATATGCACTTCTTTACCCGTCTGATAGTTTTCAAGAGGTATAATTTTTTGGGTTTCGGGGGATAATTCCACCTCAAAACCGTCAGGGTATATTTTCGTAGCTGTCAGGCACACTCCGTTTATTGCGATACTGTCTCCAATTTGAGGTCTGTATTTTGACAAAAGCCTTAATTTGTTGTTTGAAAAACTTTTTATTTTTGCCTTTTCTCTTATAAGTCCGTTAAACATTTTCACCTCTTGATATTATTTTCTAATTATATTATAATTCAAATAATGGGTTGCGGATTCGCGGCCGCAGGGTGCTTACCCTGTTAGGGAAATATCTTAATTCCGTAGTTTTTATATGTTCCATTGACTTTTCTGAATTTACTCTTAATTATTTCAAATGCTTTATTATTTTGATCAGGTTTTAAGTATTTTCTGCCTATTGGTCTTGCTATTAAATTAGCTAGTTGCATACCGTCGGAGTTAATTTGTTTATTCGCGATTATAAGCTCGAAAGGTAAAATAGTTTTAAAATAATTATTGTTAATAATATTTTGAAATTCTTTTTTAAGTTCTTCGTCCTCTTTTCGTCCTCTGGCTTCAACGATTATATGTGTTGTTTTGTTTATCTGATTTTTTTCTCGTAAAAACAAATATAATCTTTCAATTAAAAATTTCAAAGAAATATCATATGGGTTTTCAGGAGTTTCGTATTTTGTCTTTAGTTTATTTTTATCTATTATACAGCCCAGAATGGTACATTTTGTTTTGTCTATAATTTCTGTTAATTCGGAAAGAAACAGTTCTTTTTTTTCTTTTGTTTTTAAAATTTTAAACGGGCCTTTTTCTCTTCTTATCTCATTTTCATGTAAAATAACCGTATCGTATCCGAAATGTTTAAATTTGAAATTTTTAAATTCTTTTACAAGCTGAAGGTAGTCATTTTTTTTAAAGATTACAAATACCAAAACAAATATGGGATAATCTTTGTCTATAGAAGTTAAAGAATGGTCGCCGCTTTCATCGACATAAACTATATAATCGCTAAACATTAAAAATACTCCTCAATAAGCTCTCTTGCGGTATCCGGGTCTTTTACGCTATTCATTTTGCTTCTAAATTCACTGGCTTTTGCAATGCCTTTAGAATATGCATGGGCGTGTTTTCTAAAGAGTATCACGCCGTATTCCCCGTACCAGTAAATCATCTGATTGAAATGTTCGAGTATTACTTCTTTTTTCTGTTCGGGGGTAATGCTGCCTTTTTGTTTCATTTCAAGAAATATCCAAGGTTTTCCAACAGCACCCCTTCCGATTGAAACACCTGCTGCCTCTGTATAATCCAAAACAAATTTCGCTTTTTCATAATCGGTAATGTCTCCGTTTGCGATTACAGGAATATTGACGGCTTTAACACCTTTTTTTATTTCGTCATAGTTGGCGTTTCCTTTATACATCTGTTTAACGTATCTTCCGTGAATTGTTAAAAATGTTATGCCTAAATCTTCAAGCAGTTTAGCTCTGTCTTCTACCACGCTTTTGTCAAATCCTATGCGCATTTTTGCGCTTACCGGTTTTTTTGAAGTTTTGACTATTGTATTTACTAATTCTTTTAAAAAATTTCTGTTTTCATCTTTAAGAAGCACTCCCCCAAATCCGCTGCGTCTGGCTTTATTTACGGGACAGCCGAGATTGATGTCAATACCGTCTATCCAATCTGTTTCGTTTATAATTTCGACGGCTTTTACGGCATTTTCAATATTGTTTGCGGCGATTTGAATAAAATAGGGCTTTTCAAGGGGGGATTTTTGCATCATTTTTGTTGTTTTTTCATTATGGTAGGCAACGGCGTTTACGTTTATCATTTCTGAAAAAGTCATATCGCATCCGAATTTTTTAACAACGCTTCTAAAAGGCAAATCCGTATACCCTGCAAGGGGGGCTAGGAAAAAATAGGGAGGGTCAGATTTCAGAATCGATATATTCGTCAATATCAGCCTTTATTCCGGCTTCACGGAGTTTTAAGAAAAATTCGAAAAATTTCAGTTCGTTTTCTTCTATAAGCTCTTTTGCTTTTTCAATGTGTTCATATTTTAATGCAAGATATGCGCTTCCCCATTTTAGAGGCTCTATAATTTCAAATTCCCTGTCTGGGTCAAGCGTTTGATGAATGCTTTTAGCTATTTCTATCTCCTCTTTAGGAGTAAGTTTTGCTTTTTTAAGCAACAATTTAACATCGCTATCTTTTAAATGCGCTTTTATAATTTCAATGTCTATTTCATAGTCATATTTTAATATTTCACTAATATTAGCGGTTTTGGCGTATATCTTAAATGCAAGTTTTTTCAATTCTTCATTTTTATATTTCTTAAGTACCTCTTTGGCAAAGTTTTCGTCTTTATTGAGTCTGTTTTTTATGTTTTGAATAAACCACGGATTGTTTTCGTTTAATTTATATTTGCTGATTTCTATAACTTCTCCGTTCATAAGTTTTTCAATGTCTTCTAAAAATTCAAATTTTTCACATTTTTTGGGTTCGATTTGCAGTCCCTTGATGTTATTTACGAAATTGTTACAGTGTTTTAAAATTTTAACCTCTTTTTTGAGAGGGTCCTTGTAAAGAATTCTGTTTTTAATGTTTGTTGTTAAAATTTCTATCTCTTTTTGGATGTTTTTTTTGTAAAAATACTCTTTTATATTCAATATACCGAAAAATATCAGTGAAAAAAGAAAAAATATACCCAAAAATATCGCCGTCCATATGGCGTTTGGCAGTGTAACGGGTATGCCAAATAGGTTAAATGTCGTAAAGGCGTTGTTTTCAATATAAACAAGCAGTGTGATTAAAGCAATTAGTATAATGCTAAAAATGGTGTATTTTTTCATTTTTGTTATTTTCCTTCTTTTTCGATAATTTCTCTACATATTATACAATATTTTGCGTAAGGTTTGATTTTAAGTCTGGCTTCTTGAATAGGGTCTTCACACATTTCACAAATTCCATAAGTACCTTCATCTATTTTTTTTAGGGCTTCATTAATCTCTTCAAGTTCCTTTTTTTGATTTATATATATCTGGTAATCCCTGCCGCTGTCCATGCTTGCCGCTGCAAAATCGGCTTCATCGTTTACTTCGCATTTGTTTATGTCTTTTATTTCGTTTGAAAGACTGCTTAATATTTTTTCAAGTTCGGCTTTTCTTAAAAGCAGCATTTCCTTGTATAAGTGATACTTTTTCATATTCATTCCTTCTCCTTATTTGTGATATGGGTGATTGTTTTTTATGCTTAACCCCCTGTATATTTGCTCAAACAGTACTAATTTTGCAATTTTATGGCTCATGGTAAGAGGACTCAGCGATATATTGATTCCGTTTTTTTTAAATTCGTCCTCAAAGCCCCAGGCACCCGCTATAAAAAAGTTAATTTTAGAGTGCTCGAAAATATTTGCAAATTCATAAGAGTCCATTAACTTTCCATCAGGAGTCAATATAACGTTATATCCGTCATTAACGTATTTTGCAAACATTTTAGAATACTCTTTTTGAGGAGTGTCTGATTTGGCAAGTTTATTGGAGTATAAAGTGTGGTTTTTTATATTGGCAAAAGGTTTTGATTTTTTTATAAAATCGTTTATTTCTTTTTGAAAATCCTCTTTTTTCTCAATCGAGAAGACGTTAATCTGCATATATCGCTTCCTATCACTTTAAATTTTGACGGAATTTTATCATAAATTTTAACGCCTCCTATAACTGCGACCGGATGGTTAGAAAATCTTATTAAATCTATAATTTTATCTCCTATTATATTAGAGGTTTTTTTTGTGGATGTCGGGCGGTATGCCCCAAGTCCTATATAATCCAAGGGCAGTTTGTTTGCTTTTAGGATTTCTTCTTTGTTGTGGGTGGAGAGACCTACTATAAATGGACAATGGACAATGGAGAATGGAGAATTGTTTTTTTTGCTAATTTTCCATTTTCCATTTTCCATTTTCCATTCTGATAATTCACCTGTTTTTAATTTTTGTATTACATCGTATTTAGAAAGATTAAACTTTTGCGAAAGCTTATCAAGGTCTTCCTGCCCGATATGAATGCCCTCGCAGTAAGGGAGAAGCTCGACGGTATCGTTAATTATTAGAGGTTTTTTCCAATGTTTTTTAATTTCAAGCACTCTTTCATATTTTTCTTCAATGGATGAATTTTTGTCTCTGTATTGGATTATTTTGGCTTTAAGACCTTTTGCCGTTTTACAGAAATCTTTTATGGAAATGTCATATTTTTTTAACGTATCCCAATCAAGCAGGGCGTAAATCGCCATAAGCAGCCTTTTTGGGAATTATAGTATAAAGTTGTGAAGTTGTGAAGTGGATAAGTTGTGAAGTTGTGAAGTTGTGAAGTCGTGAAGTTGTAAAAGCAATTATAAAAGACAATATTGCATATATTTTGCTTTAAGCTATGGTGGGGTTGGCCACACTTTGGTGTGGGGGCTTTGTGCTTTCAGCTTTTAGTATGTTGTGAAGGGAAGCGGTTGGAAAAAATTAACTTGCTTCTTTTAAGGTGTATTTTAAGAGGTTACCGATAGTGTCTTTTAGTTCGTTTCTTTTTATAACCATGTCAATCAGTCCATGTTCGAGCAGGAATTCAGCTCTTTGGAATCCTTCGGGCAAATCTTCGCCTATTGTCTGTTTGATAACCCTAGGACCTGCAAATCCTATAATGGCGCCGGGTTCTGCTATTATAAAGTCTCCTAAAAATGCAAAACTTGCACTTACCCCTCCGAATGTCGGATCTGTTAAAACGGAAATATAAGGCAGGTTGTGTTCAGCAAGACTTGCAAGGGCTGCCGAAGTTTTCGCCATCTGCATTAGAGAAAACGTACTCTCCTGCATTCTAGCCCCGCCTGACGTTGATACGATAACAACTCCCTGATTTTTTTCAATAGCCCTGTTTACGGCTCTGACAATCTTTTCACCTTCAACGCTTCCCAAACTACCTCCCATAAAAGCAAAATCAAACACCACAAGTTGTGTGGGAATATTGTTTATTTTACACTCTCCGCTAATAACGGATGATTTTCTTCCTGTTTTTTTGAAATTTTCCTCTATTCTTTTTTTGTAGCTTTTTTTATCCACAAAATGTAGCGGGTCGTTGGGTTCAAGGTTTTTATCCATTTCTACAAAAGTCCCTTCGTCTGTAAGAAGCTTTATTCTGTCTTCCGCATTCATTCTGAAATGATATTCGCATTTAGGACATGTGTTGAATTCTTTTTGCACCTCTTTATAAAAACTAATAGCACCGCATACGGGACATTTTATCCATGTTGTGCTTTTTTCCTGTTTGGTTGGTTGAGGTTTTTTGAATTTTTTTAAGAAACTGCTAAATCCCATTGTTTATTCCTTTATAATGCTTAAAACTTCCTCTAAATCTTTTTTTTCAGGACTCATAAGTATTAAATCGTCTTCAATATGCCAGTGACACTCACTGTTGTAAAACCGTGCGCCCGCTATGTCGAATTCCCTTATTTCACCTTTGTAAATTACCGCTTTTGCGAATTCTCCGTAGCAAAGAGAGAGGCTTAATGCCCCTGGTGCTCTGAATTTAAGATTATGATTGCTTAATTTTTGGACAATATCGGGATTTTTATACGCTTTTTCAAAAATAATAACATCGTGTCTGTAGTTTGCGGCAAACGGTTTTCTGAATAAATTTTCAAATCTTTTACCATTTTTGTCTTTTACGAAATAATCGCCGTTACTGAGATTAACGACAACGGACGCTTCGTTTTCCAAATATACGCTGCATCCGAAATACGGAATATGGTTTGATACGTTGTAACTTCCGTCAATCGGGTCGATTATTATTTTTTTGTCTTTTCCGTTATCTATAAATCCCGATTCTTCACTTAAAATGTTTCCGTAATCACTAAGTGCTTTTATAAATATTTTTTCGGCAATAAGGTCTATATTAAGGCTTCTGTCCCCTCCGAAACCTATGCCTTGTTCTTCAAATATGTTTTCCTCTTCGTGCAGTGCCCTTATGATTTTAAGACTCGCACAAAGCGTTGCGTCTATAAAACTCATTTTTTACCTTTTGGAACTAAGTTTCCCCAGTTTATCTGATTGAAGTTTTTATCATATACGCTTGGTGTCCCCCTGGCTCCCAGTTCTTCAACAGCTTTTTTGGAATTGTTTAATATTTTATCAAATTTTGCTTTTTCCTCTTTTGTAGGATGATAGTTTTTCCATTTATCGCTTCCGCTTAATGTTTCCCGTAATCTTTTCGCTTTTTCTTCATCGGTTTTTCCGGCTAATATATAATATGTCATATCTTTTGCGTGTTTATGAAATGAAAGCGGAAATAAAATTACATGCACTTTATAATTTTTTTCCAAATTTGCTTTTGTTTCTTTTTCCATCATTCTGCAAAAAGGACATTCGGGGTCTGTTATTAAGTATATTTCTTTGTCACCTTTTCCGAAGGTAAATATAACTCCGTTTTGAACAATATTTTTATTTACAGGAAAATTTGCTCTAAGAGGTTGTCCGTTTTTATTGTTTATCACATTTCCTAAAATTGTATATTTTTTGTCTTTTGTAATGTATATGTTACCCGCACCTCTTGGGGTTTTGATGTTTATTATGTAAAAACCGTCTTTAAATACGCCTCTGACTTTAACTATTCCTTTTTTAAGGTCTTTTGAAAGTTTAGGGTATATGAAACTAGCTTTTAGCACATCATTTAACTCTTTTTGAGATAGCAGTTTATCGCTTGCGAATAAACTTGCGGCAATACTTAAACTTAAAATAATTTTTTTCATTGATTCTCCTTGATTTTGTTTAATATTTTTTCAACTTTTGCTTTTGGGTTTTTATCTTTGTAAACAGGTCTTCCGACCACTATAAAATCGACATTTTGGGCTTTTGCAAGATCAATGTCCGCAACCCTTGTCTGATCGCCCGCATCTTCCCCGAACGGTCTTATTCCGGGTGTCAGGGTTATAAAATTTTTATCCGTAATTTCTTTAATCATTTTGCTCTCAAATGCCGAACAGACCACTCCGTCAAGCCCCGCTTCGAATGAGAGTTTTGCAAATTCTTTTGCCCTGTTTTCTATACTGTCGCCGTATATTTTTTTAAATTCTTCATCACTGAAGCTTGTAAGTGCCGTAACAGCCAAAACCAGAGGCCTTTTTTCAAATTTATTTAGCCTATCCATAACCGTTTTCATAGCTTTGCTTCCGGCACTTGCGTGAACGTTGAACATATTAACGCCCAGTTTTGCAATCTCTTCGGCAGCATCGGCCATGGTGTTTGGAATGTCGTAAAGTTTTAAATCCAAAAAGATATTATAACCCATTAACTTTAATTCATTTATAAATTCCGCCCCGTCTCGTATATAACTTCTAAATCCTACTTTAAGCCACAAATCCTCTGCATATTCTTTTATTTCGTTTGCCAGTTTTAAATTCTCCTCTTTGGTTGGATTATCCAAAGCGATACACAGTTTAATTTTATTTTCCATTTTCCATTTTCCATTTTCCATTATTTATCAACCTTTGGTAACGTAATGCCTTGCTGACCGTGGTATTTGCCGCTTTTGTCCGCATAGCTTGTTTCGCATATATTATCATCCGCACCTAAGAAAATAAGCTGTGCGATTCCTTCGTTTGCGTAAATTTTTGCCGGAAGCGGAGTTGTGTTTGAAATTTCTATGGTAATATGTCCTTCCCATTCGGGTTCGATTGGGGTGACGTTTACAATTATGCCGCATCTTGCGTATGTGCTTTTTCCCACACATATGGCAAGTACGTCCCGGGGCATTTTAAAGTATTCCACGCTTCTGCATAAAGCAAAGCTGTTAGGAGGTATTATACAGTCGCCTTTAATGTTTACAACGTTTCTTTCATCGAAATTTTTTGGGTCTACAATTGTGGAATTTATATTTGTAAACACCATGAATTCGTCACTTACCCTTATGTCGTAACCGTATGAGCTAACTCCGTAACTTATAATTCCTTTTCTTACCTGTTTTTCTTCAAAAGGAGATATCATATTAAAATTTTTGGCCATATTTCTGATCCAAATATCGGATTTTACACCCATTATATACCTTTTTTATAATGTAGAGATGAGGGAAAAACACTCTTTTTCAAAATTGTATCAAATTTATGTTATTATTTTAAAATATTAAATATTATTTTTACTAAGGAGTATTCATGGACTTGAGAGAAATAAAGAAGCTTTTAGAAGCGTTTGATAAATCCACTACAAATATTTTGGAATATGAAAATGAAAAGTTTAGAATTTATTTGGATAAATCCGGCAGTGTGCAAAATGTTGTTCAAAATACCGCTATACAACCTGCCCAGTCTGATAATGCCGCTTTACCCGTTTCTCAGAAAGTTGAAGCTAAAGTCGAATGTGAAGTAGAAGGAGAGATAATTACATCTCCGATGGTGGGGACGTTTTATCAGGCTCCAAGTCCCGATTCTCCTCCGTATGTAAAAGTAGGGGATAAAGTTAAAAAAGGCCAGACTCTGTGTATAATCGAAGCTATGAAGATTATGAACGAACTTGAAGCCGAATTTGACTGCGAAATTGTTGAAATATTGGTTGAAGACGGACAGCCGGTAGAATTTGACACTCCGCTTTTCAGGGTAAAAAGGGTATAAATGAAAAGAATTCTAATAGCAAACAGGGGAGAAATCGCCCTTAGAGCCATCAGGGCTATACATAAACTTAACAAAGAAGCCGTTTGTGTATATTCAAAAGCCGATAAAGAAGCTATATATCTTAAATTTGCAGACGGTGCCGTATGCGTAGGACCTGCAAAAAGCCAAGAAAGCTATTTAAATATCCCGGCGATAATTACCGCCGCGGAAATGACCGAATGCGACGCAATATTTCCCGGATACGGGTTTTTAAGCGAAAATCAGACGTTTGTGGAAGTATGCAAAGCGCACAATATCGCTTTTATAGGTCCTTCTCTTGAAGTTATGGAATTAATGGCTGATAAATCCAAAGCCAAAGAAGTTATGAAAAAAGCCGGAGTCCCAGTAATTCCGGGAAGTGAAGGGGCCATAACTTCGGTTGAAGAAGCAAAAAAAGTGGCTCGTGAAATAGGATATCCTGTAATTTTAAAAGCCGCAAGCGGAGGCGGCGGAAGAGGAATGAGGGTTGTAGAGGATGAAAGCTATATCGAAAACGCATTCCTTGCAGCGTCAAGCGAAGCCGAAAGCGCATTTGGTGACCCTACCATTTATATGGAAAAATATATCGAAAAACCTCGCCACGTTGAGGTTCAGATTTTAGGGGATAAACACGGAAACGTAATACATTTAGGAGAGAGGGACTGTTCGCTTCAAAGAAGACACCAAAAGCTTATAGAAGAATCCCCAGCTAATATTTTAGACGAAAAAACTAGGAAAAAACTTCACGAAACCGCCGTAAAAGCCGCAAAAGCCATAGGGTATTACAGTGCTGGGACTATTGAATTTTTGGTGGATAAAAATCTCAATTTCTATTTTATGGAAATGAATACAAGACTTCAGGTTGAACATCCTGTAAGTGAAATGGTAACGGGGCTTGATCTTGTCGAATGGATGATTAAGGTGGAAGAGGGTGAAAAAATACCTTCTCAAGACGAAGTTCAAATAAAAGGCCATGCAATTGAGTGCAGAATTTTAGCTGAAGACCCTGAAAAATTCATACCAAGTCCCGGTAAAATTCAAAAACTCTACATTCCGGGAGGCAAAGACGTAAGGGTTGATACTCACGTTTATGCGGGATATGTCATTCCTCAGTATTACGACAGCCTGATTGCAAAAGTAATTACGTGGGGTAAAGACAGGGAAGAAGCTATAAACGTAATGAAAGAAGCGCTTAAAGAATTTCAGGTAAGCGGAATTAAAACTTCAATACCGTTTCATTTAAAAATGCTTGAAAATGAAGATTTTATCAATAACGATTATGATACGAAATATCTCGAAACTAAGGGATTAGTTTAAAATCTTTAATCCCTCCTTTTAAATCCCCTATTTTAAGAACGTTTTTAACCATGCCTTTAAGTGTAACCCAGTTTTTTGGCTCTATTACCAGATATAAAATACCTTTATCCCCGGCAAAAACTTTATTGTATAGATTTGCCTTGATATAAACCCCTTTTTCATTGTCAAAAGTCTTTTTTACTTTTTCAAGTTCTTTCCCTTTTGGAAAGGTTACATCGATTTTGCCGTCGCTTTTTCTACCACCGAGTGCGTAAAAGGTGTAAATTTCTTTTTTGGGCAGTTTTTTTAAGTAGCTTGGAAGGTTAAAATATAAACTCAATATATCATCAGGCGTGTAATAAGGCAGTGTCTCTTTTACTTTCAGTTTGCCGTTTTTGTATTTAAGGCGGGTTATTTTTTTGTTTTTATGATCAAACAGGTATATTCTTTTGTAAAAATCATTCCCCTTTTTTCTTGTGGAAATGTAAGCTTTAGGAATTAATATATTGTTTTTGACAACGCCGATACTCGAATAAGTTTGGACCATATGTTTTGAAAGCGCAGCGGCAAGTCCCAATGCCTTGCTTTCGGTGTAGATTTTATAATTTGTGGCGTTTACTTCATATATTGCGTTTGCTTCGGCAATGGTTCCGAAAATCCCGTATTTTGCGTAATAACTTGCTATCATTGTTTTTGCGTTTAAAAATAGCGCTAAAATCAACACTAAAAATATTCTCATTTATAACCTTTTTGATAATTATAGCACAGAGTCGGTTGTTAGGGTTTGAATATTAATTAAGTTCTTGAGGTTTTATGGTTAATTAGGTTTGTTAATTGTTTTTTTCAAAATTCAGGTCATTATACGGCAGATGTTTTCTCAAAATGATATTTTTTCAGAGGGTTCGATTACAAAAATACAAATAAGCTTAATAATTAATATCAGTGCCAGACACTTAGTGTAAGTGTTTGATATAATTGTCATAAAAAATAAAGGGTTGCAATGAATATCGTTTTTTTGGATGCGTTAACGCTGGGGGATGTTGATTTTAAAAGGTTTGAAAAATTCGGAGAGGTTAAAATTTATCAGACAACAAAACCGTCTCAGACGCTTGAAAGGGTGAAAAATGCGGATATTGTGGTAACCAATAAGGTGGTAATTGATAAAAATATAATGGATAATTCGGATATTAAATTTATTCAAATCGCCGCAACGGGTATGAATAACGTGGATTTGGAATATGCCGAAAAAAAAGGAATAACTGTAAAAAACGTGGCCGGGTATTCCACAAATGCGGTTATTCAGCATACGTTTGCGCTGGTGTTAGGGCTTATTAACAAAATCTGTTATTTTGACAAATATACCCGCGAAGAATATCCCAAAAGCGAAATATTTACACACATTCAAAACTGGTTTGAAATATCGGGGAAAAGATGGGGTATAATAGGGCTTGGTGAAATCGGAAGGGGCGTTGCCGGTATTGCAAAAAGTTTCGGTGCGGAGGTTGTGTATTACTCCACAAGCGGAAAAAACAACAACCCAGAATATAAAAGGGTCGGGCTTGATGAGCTTTTAAAAACAAGCGATATAATTTCAATACACGCACCGCTAAATGAAAACACCAAAAACCTTTTAAATTATGAAAAACTCTCATTAATCAAAGAAAACGCAATATTGGTAAATGTAGGAAGAGGCGGTATAATTAACGAAAAAGATTTGGCAAAGATTTTAGAAAAAAATGATATTTTCGTAGGGCTTGACGTATTTGAAAAAGAACCGGTAAGCGCCGATAATCCTCTTTTGAAATTCAAAGATAAAACGCTTCTAAGCCCTCATGTTGCATGGACAAGCATTGAAGCAAGAAATAAACTGATGGATGGTATTTATAACAATATTAAAGAAGTTGTAAAAAATTGCGATTAAATTTTTTGGGTAATACCAATCCCCAAAAATTGAACATTTATTTTGGGGAAAAATGTGAAAAAGGTGAATGTAACAGGGCTGTTTCACGCTGAAGATATTTAAATAACGAAAAAGTAAAAATATGACAGCGTTGTGGATTTTAACGAAAATTTTGCGTTAAAAAAAGTGCGTCTACCCGTTAGGGCGCTTGCCGTTCGCACTTTTTAGCAAAATTTGAGTGTTGCGCAAGCAAAAAGGAGCACGAAGCTGTCATATTTTTATCTTTGTAGTTTAGCATGAAACAACCCTGGTGAATGTAAGAGTTGGTATGATTATTTATCGTATTTTTGCCAGCGGTTTGATTTAATCATGTTTTTTAGCAGTTTTATATATTCTTCTTTTTGTTGGGAATAGTTTATCATAGTATCGGCAGCTTCCAATCCGGTAAAACGTCTTTTGTTTTTTGTGTATCTGTATCTTAATTCCCTGAATTTTTTATATGCGGGGTTTCTGTTGAGGTTACGCATATATGCGGCAATTGACGCTTCGAGGGAAGGAAATATTTTAATGGAGTAGTTTATGTCTATATCTTTATATTTGCTTTTTGGGGCGAGTCCTTTATTGGAATATTCCCAGTGTCCGAAAATATTGTTTGCTTCTTTTACGAACCTGCTTTTGCCCCAGCCGCTTTCTATTGCAGCCTGGGCTAAAGCTAAGGAAGGTGGGATGGTGTTTATTTTTTTTAAAAACTCTTCTTTATCGGTGATGTTTTTTATTTTGTATATTTTGGCGATTTTAGATAAAAAAGCTATTTTTTTGGGATTCATTAAATAATAGGGGTCGTTGAAAATATCTATGATTAATTTTCTTAAATGCGCTATTTTTTTGTTTTCAGTCTGGATTAAAGGCAGCATAATTTCGACAAAAGCTTCTTTTTGCTGTTTTGTGTCTTTGATTTTATAATACCACGAAGGAAAAGCACCGTATAAATTCAGTGCTAGTGCAAGTGAAATGAGTTTTTTCAAAAAATCTCCTTAAAAAAGTGTCGGTTCTAGCGCTTTTAGTCTGTAACTTTTTCGATGAATATCGCTAAAACCGTGTTTTTTAATCTCTTCTATGTGCTCTTTTGTGATATAGCCTTTGTGTTTTTTGAAATTATACATTGGATAATTATCGGCAATTTCAATCATATATTTATCACGGCTGACTTTTGCCAGAATGCTTGCTGCGCTTATCTGCTTTATTTTACTGTCTCCCTTTATTATTGTTTCAATTCCTTCGACGCCGAAATTAGAATTGCCGTCAAACAGATATTTTTCGGCTTTCAGGGTGTTTTTTATTTCTTTTAATGCGTAATTTATTGCGTAAGAGAGTCCCTTTTTGTCGATTATTTTGTTATTCACAAACACTATGTGGTATTCACAGGTTTGTTTAATAACCTCAAAAAGCTCTTCCCTTTTTTTCTCACTTAGTTTTTTTGAATCATTAATATCTTCTAAATAATTTTCCATTTTCCATTTTCCATTTTCTATTTTAAAAATGCACCCCGCCACTACAAGTGGTCCGGCTATAGGTCCTCTTCCTGCTTCGTCTATTCCGCAAATCTCCACTGCCAAAACGGTGTTACCTCCACTTCAAAATTTTTCCATTCAAATTCGAATTCGTTTGAAATCGTAATTACCTGAACTTTATCTACGTCTTTTACTTTTTTGAGTTTCTCTTCAAGTATCTCTTCGTTCGCAAAAGGCATAACCATTATACCCAAACGTTTTTTCGGAATATAAAAACTCAAAGTGTCTTTGTAAAAAATTTCATCTTCATTCAGTTCTAAAAAAACAATGTTTTCAAATGTTAAAAGTATGTTTTTTCTGTTGGTGAGGATGTTTTTAAACGCAAAGTTGTATGCATAAAACTTTTTGGGAGATTTTGGAGAGTTGAATTTATTAACTTCGAAAATCACTCTTTTTTCTATAAGTTCGTTTGTTGTTTTGTAAAAGCTGTCTTTACTGATTTTTATGTGTTTTTTTAGTATCTGATATATCTGATAGAGTGTAAATTTTTCGCCTATATGAGAAAAATAAAATTTTAAGATTTCTTTGTTGAACGGGAGCAGTTCGAAGAGGTCTTTTAAATATTCTTCTTTAAAATAGTCTTCAAGGTAGATACTTCTTGGCAAATTTCCCGTTTTTAAAAATTTATCAAAACTGTGGGTTATGCTTTGAGAGTTGTCGAAAGAAAAAAACTCTTCAAAATCGAGCGCTTTTAATTCAATGTTTTTAAATCCTTCAATGTCTGTTTTTTTATCCGTAATAATAAATGTCGTAACAGGGGGAATGTCTATCGAGAAATCGAAATTGTCAAGTATTAAAAGGTCAATTCCCGAAAAATCGAAATTTTTTTCTCTGTAATCGGAAAAATCCATATATTTGTATTTTCCTTTGAAATTTTCCAAAAAATTAAACACCAAAAACGTTTTTCCCACGCCTTTAGGTCCTGAGATTACAGTGTTTTGAAAATCGAGTTTAACTTTTCTGTCATGTATCTTTTTTGGAAGCATTAAGCTCCTTTAATTTTATCTTAATGTATTATAGCATAATCAAAAATCCAAAAAGCGCTATAATGCTTTCGTATAAAAACAGACTCTCTCCGTATATAACACCTGAAATGATGCTTCCTAAAAATGCCGCCATGCCGTATGCAATTCCGGCGTAAAACTGCTGGGCAAGGGTTTTGTTGGTGTAGTGTTTGGAAATGTAAAGCAGGGCTGAGGTGTGAAATATGGCAAATGAGAATGCATGAATAAGCTGCGAAAGAGCCACCATTATTAAATTTCCCGGGAAAAGATAGAGCATAAACCATCTGATTGCTGTCAGAAGTATTGAAATTTTAAGTAAAAACACAGGCTTAAAGCCGCTTATAAAACGGTGTTGGAAAATAAATATAAAAATTTCCGCAATCACGCCTATAGCCCACAGCCATCCTATGTATTCTTTAGAAATTCCATGATTTAGGTTGTATATTGTAAAAAAGTTGTAAAACCCTCCGAAACTTATCTGTAAGAATACGACTGCAAGCCAGAATTTCCATTCTTTAATTAAATTAATTGACGAAGATGATTTTTTAATGGTTTTGTCTTTAAGAAAATAGAGTGCCGTAATGTTTGTAAGTATCATTAAAATAATAAAAAGCCAAACTAAATCGCCGTTGATGTATGAAAAAACTATTCCAAAGAGCATAAACCCGATACTGCCGTAAACCCGGGTTTTGCCGTATTTTTCTTTTAACTGTTCAATTGCAATAGCCTCGATATAAGGGAAAACCACACTGAAACTTACACCTATTAAAAAAAACGCCATTAAAATCAAATAAAAATTATGAGTCAGCAGTAAAAACGAGGCGGCTGTGGAAATTATAAGTGCAGCAACGTAGTCTGTTTTACTAAGCGGTTTTTTGAGGTAAATAAAAGGTGTTAAAAACCTTGCAATCGGAAGCATTGAAAAAATAACGCCTATTTCTTTAGGGCTGAAACCTATTTGTTTGAAAAATTTAGGCATAAAAATAACATAATCGCCTATAAGAGTGAAAAAAAGAAAATAAAAAAGGCTTAAAATAAAAAAGGTTTTATTTGCCATTTAGCTCTTTTATGGAATTGATGAGGTTTTGGATTTGGCTTTGGGTTACGGGGTAGTCAAATTCTCTTTGTTTTTCACAAAAGGTAGCCCCCGGCCACCATGGGTCGTTTTTAAATCTCGGAATGATGTGGATGTGAAGGTGTGGGACTAAGTTTGCCAGCATTGCTATATTTACTTTGTCGGGATGCAAAGTGTTAATTAATATTTTTTCTATTTTTTTTGCCAAAAGCATAATTTCACAAGCTTCCCCGTCACTTAAATCACTGAATTCTTTAATGTGTTTTTGGGTGATGATACGTATGTATCCCGGTATTTCATCTACGAGTATAACTCTTAAAAAATCATTTTGGAAAATTATGTTTTCGTTTTGAGGGTTGCAAAGGGGGCAAAGCATTAATTCCCTCTGCTGCCGGGTTTGATTGGAGTGCTTCCGGCTTTGCACATAGGGCAATTTTCCGGGTCGTAAACTTCAAAATCAAAATCCTCAAGCGCAAAAAACGGTTTATCCTCAGGCAGTTTGCACTCACTTTTTCTTTCGCTTTTGCCGTTTACCCTTTTACACACGCCTCTGTTGGCAATTGCGGCAAACGCCACAACCTCTGCGCCTCTTTTTTCAACTTCCCTTGCGGCTTCCATAGCTGACCCGCCCGTTGTGATGATGTCTTCGCAAATTAGGATTTTTTCACCTTTACTGACTTCAAATCCACGTCTTAAGCTCATTAGCCCTTTAACTCTTTCGGTAAAAATAAATCTCACACCAAGAGCCCTTGCAAGCTCATACCCTGCTAAAAGTCCCCCGATGGCAGGTGAACATACCGTATCAACTTCAATTCCTGCTTTTTTGATTTGATTAGCGAGTTCATTTGCAAGCTTTTCGGCAACTTCGGGATGCTCAAGCACCCTTGCGCTTTGAAGGTAATATTCGCTGTGTTTACCGCTGCTTAAAAGAAAATGTCCTTTTAGAAGGGCTTTGTATTTTTCATATATTTCTCTTACGTTCATTTTAGCTTCTTTAGATTTTCATAACGTCATCAATTTTTTTATTTACGATTTCATCCACTTTTGCAACGTATGAATCGGTAATTTCCTGAACTTTTTCAAGTCCTCTTTTTTGGTCGTCTTCGGTAATTTCTTTATCTTTGAACATTTTTTTAATATCGTCGTTTGCTTCGCGTCTTATATTTCTGATAGCAATTTTTGCTTTTTCTCCGAATTCTTTTGCTTTTTTTGCCTGTTTTTTTCTCTCTTCCTCAGTCATAGGAGGGAAATACATTTTAATAACATCACCGTCGTTGTTAGGGTTTGCACCAACATTTGCTTCCTGAATTGCTCTTTCGATATCGTTTATGATAGATTTATCCCACGGACTTACCACGATAGTCGTCGCATCCACCGCATTTACGTTGGCTACCTGATTAAGCGGAGTCGGTGCGCCGTAATATTCAACTTTTACCCCGTCAAGCACGTGGATTGAAACTTTCCCGGTCCTTAGGGTGTTTAAGTCTTTTTTAAGGACTTCGATACTCTTTTCCATATGCTCTTTGGCAAACTCAAATACTTCTTCCATTATTCCTCCTTTAGAATTAATTTTGAAATCATTTCATAATTATAACTTATGATTACCCTGTTTCTGTATTTTTTCAGTGTGAAATTCGGTTTATATTCAAAATACCCGTTTTTAACCTTTACGCCTTTCCATCCGAGCTTTGTGATGTAGATGTTTACGTAAGGTTTTTTAGTATATCCGCTGATTTTGGTTATTTTATTTTTATCTCTTTCAATTTTAAGGTTTTTTATATTTAAAACTTTGATTTTAAGTTTTTTTGATATGTCCACCGTGCCTGTGAGGGCGATTCTGTCTATGTTGTTTTTAGGTGAAGTGATGGCGTATGCGCCCGGGTTTTGATTGGCTATTATAGGAAAAAAAGAATTGATTATTTTTTTAACCCTCTCATCGTATTCACCGTAAGGGTATGCATACATCTTTGGGACGTATCCAATATATTTTTTAAATGCGTTAACCGCTTTTTTCGTATCTTCAATTATTTCTTTGTCGCTTAATTTTGCAAGATGAGGGTGCGCCCAGCTATGAACTCCGAGCTCACCGTATTTAGCACAATCTTTTACCTGCTCCCAGTTCATAAAATCACCCCATTTCTGGGTCGTGGCTTTAGTATAAACAAAAAGTGTGAAAGGGATATTGTATTTTTTAAAAAGAGGCAGTCCGTTTTTGTAAAAACTTTTGTAACTGTCGTCAACTGTAAACACTACTATTTTATCAATGTTTTTGCCCTCTTTTTGCATTTTTATAAGGGTTGAGAGTTTTACTGCTTTGTATCCGTGGGATTTCATGTATTTGAAATATTTGATTAATTCTTTTGAAGATGTGTTGGTATAAGGATGTCTGCTGTCGTCGATTCTGTGCAGGACAAAAAGATGCGCCTCGGCAAAAAGCCAAAGCGGTAAAAAGAATAAATAAAGATATCTCATTATTTTGCCGGTGCCTGAGGAACGCTTGGAATGGCAGGTGTTTTAGGAGCGGTTGTTTTTGTTGTCTGAATTTTTACTTCGTCAAGTGCCGAAGTGTTTGCCTCTTTATTGTAAAGATATACAAGGGTTAGTGTGTTTAATACGAATAAGAGTCCGAGAATCATCGTAGCTTTTGTTAAAAAGTTCATAGGACCTTTGGCACCAAATACTGTATTATTTGAGCTTGAATATGCACCTAATCCCATTGATTCGGATTTTTGAAGCAATACCAGAATTACTATCGCAATAACTAAAATAATCTGAACAGTGAATAAAATACCGGTCATTTTTTACCTTTTTTGGGTATAATTATATCATAAATAAGTAGTTAAGTTGTGAAGTTGTGAAGTAGTTAAGTTGTGAAGTTGTGAAGTAGTTAAGTTGTGAAGTTGTGAAGTTGTGAAGTAGTTAAGTTGTGAAGGGGAATAGAGAATTGAGAATTGAGAATAAAGCGTTAATAAGTTTTAATAAATTTGCCCATACTTACGGTGAATATAATGTAATTCAAAAGAGGATTATTAAAAAATATCTTCCTTTTGTAAAAAACAGGATTGTTGATTTGGGCTGCGGAAGTGAAGGGCTTTGCGTTTATAAAAAATTTGATTTTTATCTGGGTGTGGACGCATCCGAAGAGATGCTAAAAAGAAACCCCTGCAATACTTTAAAAGCCGATTTTAATACAAAGAAATGTTTTGAACTGATAAAAAAATATGATTTTGACCAGATTGTTTCATTTTCGGCACTTCAGTGGGCGGATGATTTGGAATTTGTATTCAGGGAGATTAAAAATTTAAAAAAAGAGTATCTGCTTGCAATATTTACATCAAATACCTTTAAATCCCTCCATAAATTTTTAGGTGTAAACTCCCCTATAGTTTCAAAAGAGCGTTTGATTGAGGCTTCCAAAATTTTAGAGCCTACGCATTTGGAAATACTAAGCTATGAAATGAGTTTTAAATCCCCAAAAGAGCTTTTGGAATATATTAAATATTCGGGAGTCGGAGGCAATGTCAGGGTCAGCCCCGCTAAAATCAGGGAGTTTTTAAAAAAATTTCCCGTTGATTTTTTGGAGTTTGAAATTGCTGTTTTATATGGACAGTTTATATGAGGCAGTCTGAATAATACTCTTTTGTAACGCAGTGAATAGAACCGTGCTGTTTTATAAGCGTATTTGCGTTTATGGGTATTATATTCCTGTTAGGAAATATTTCACAAAAAAGGTCATAAACATACCTGTCTTTACTGTCGTCATACACGGGGAGTAAAACTGCGTCGTTTATTATTAAAAAATTGGCATATGTGGCAGGCAGACGGTGATTTTCCCAGATTTTTGGCTTTGGTAGCGGCAGAGGTATAAGGTCAAATCCTGTTTTTTTAAGTTCTTCTTCCATTTTTGCAAGCTCTTTATAATGAATGTCGTTTTTATTGTTGCATTTACAATAGACTATTGTATTTTCATTCACAAATCTTGCAAGGGTGTCTATATGCGAATCGGTATCGTCACCTTCTAAAAAGCCGTGATTTAGCCAAATAATTTCATCTACAAATAGTTCCTTTTTTAAGAAATCATCAATTTCCTCTTTTGTTAACGGATAGTTTCTGTTTGGTTCTAACAAACACTTAGATGTGGTAAGCAGTGTTTTACCGTTTGTGTCAATACTTCCGCCCTCTAGTACAAAATTATAGCTTTTATCGATATGAAACAGCGTGCGGGATATCTGATTGTCCAGATTTGCCGGAAATTTCAGTCCCCAGCCGTTGAATTTAAAATCAAGCAGTTTAATGCTGTTTTCTTTTTTTACGCTTATAGCTCCAAAATCCCTTGCCCATGTGTCGTTGTTTTGAATTTTGCGGAAAATAAAGTTTTTATGTTTTAAATGTGAAATTGTGTTTTCATCTTCATAGCAGATTAAAACTTTTTCATACTGTGCTATGGCGTAGGCAATTTCACTAAAGGTATTAACTGCATCTTTTAAACAGCATTCCCAGTCCGTGTTTTTATGGGGAAACACAAGCTGGATGAATTCCTGCTTTTCCCATTCGGGTATTAAATAATTTTTCATTTCCGCTTTTAAAATTAGCTAAGAGATTATAAATCTCTCGGGTCTGCTATTTTACCGGCTATTGCGCTTGCTGCGGCAACCGCAGAGTTTGAAAGATAAACTTCGCTGCTTCTGCTTCCCATTCTACCTCTAAAGTTTCTGTTTGTGGTTGCAACCGCCCTTTCGCCGTCACCTAAAATTCCCATATATCCTCCAAGACAGGCACCGCAAGTTGGATTTGCCACAACTGCACCTGCGTCAATTAGAATGTCTAAAATTCCTTCATGTTCGGCCTGTTTGTAAATTCTTTGCGTTGCAGGGGTCACGATTAGTCTTACTCTTCTGTGGACTCTTTTACCTTTAAGGATTTCTGCGGCTATTCTGAGGTCACTAAGTGTTCCGTTTGTACAGCTTCCGATATATACCTGGTCTATTTCGATGTCGTCTTTAACAGCCTGAGATACAGGTTTTCCGTTGCTTGGCAAAAACGGATATGCAACAAGCGGTTCGAGTTTATTAACGTCTATTTCGATAATCTGTGAATATTTTGCGTCAGGGTCTGAATAGTGGATTTTTGGCTCGCTTCTTAAAGGATTGTATTTTTTAACTTCTTCAAGGAAACTTTCCGTAATTTTGTCGTATGCGACAATACCGTTTTTAGCCCCGGCTTCAATTGCCATGTTGCATAGACTCATTCTGTCATCCATCGGAAGATTTTCAATAACTTCTCCCGTAAATTCAAGCGCTTTGTATAACGCCCCGTCAACTCCGATTCTTCTGATTAGTTCTAATATTAAATCTTTTCCGTAAACGTGCTGTTTTCTTTCGCCTTTAAACACTACTTTGATACTCTCGGGAATTTTAAACCAGCTTTTGCCTGTAATCATACAAAACGCTATATCGGTACTTCCCATTCCCGTAGAAAACGCTCCAAGCGCCCCGTGCGTACATGTATGTGAATCCGCCCCGATAATAACGTCCCCCGGAATTACAAGCCCTTTTTCAGGAAGCAGTCTGTGTTCTATTCCCATGTCTTTTTCGTCAAAAAAGTTTTTGAGGTTATGTTTATATGCAAAATCTCTGTTTATTTTGGCCTGGTTTGCGCTTGCTATGTCTTTTGGCGGAATGAAATGATCAAGCACTATCGCAAAATTGTCGGGTTTTGCTAGTTTTTCTGCACCGCTTTCCTCAAAAGCCCTGATTGAAATGGGCGTTGTTATGTCATTTCCTATTGTCATATCGACATCGCACATAATTATTTCGCCGGGTTTAACCTCACGGCCGATATGTTCGGCAAATATTTTTTCGGTAATAGTCATAGGCATAACAGTCCTTTTTTAATGAAATTATAGCTAATTTGGTATAATTAATGAAAAAGAGGTACAGAGGAGGAAAAATGGCTAAGATTTTTATTTTTATCGGTTTAGTGTTTATTTTAATGGGAATTGTTTTATATATTTTTAAAGGATTTCCGCTTTTTAGACTGCCCGGGGATATTGTAATAGACAAGGGAAATTTTAAATTTTATTTTCCTATAACTTCATCTATAATAATCAGCATAATTTTAAGTGTACTATTTAGTATCGTATCAAAGTTTTTAAAATGAGACTATTTATAGCTACGCCCGTGAGTATTCCGATTTACGGTGCGATAAAACAAGACTTAGGACGGTTTATAGAAGGTAAATGGGTTGAAGGGTGGAATTTGCATCTAACGCATAAATTCATAGGTGAGGACGAGCCTGAAAAATATAAAATAAAATTAGACATTCCCGATGAAAAAATTATAATTGACGGAATAGGGATGTTTGGAAACAAAATTTTGTATTTAAAGGCAAATAGCGGCAAAATAGATAAAATAAATACACAAATTAACGAAAAATTCGGATTAACAAACGAAAAACCTTTTAAAGCGCATATAACTTTGTGCAGAATAAAGAGTATAAAAGATAAATCATTGTTTAAAGAGATGAAAAAGTGGGATAAAAAGCTGGCTGAGGTGCCTTTTGAAGTGTATCTTTACAAATCGACTTTAACAAAAAAAGGACCTGTTTATGAAAAAATCCACAAATATGAATAAAGCCGTGGCGCTTAAATATAAAGCGTACGAAGAAAATGCACCGAGGGTTTTGGCAAAGGGAAAAGGCGAGCTAGCCAAAAAGATTATTGAAAAAGCAAAACGTTACGATATTCCTCTTTTTCAAAACGAAACTCTTGCCGATATGCTATTAAATGTTGAAGTAGGAGAAGAGATACCTCCGAAAATGTATAAGGCGGTTGTTGATGTTTTTATATGGCTTTACAAACTTGAAGAAAAGGCGCAACTTAGTAGATAATTTAGTGTAAATGACTAAAGAATTATGATATAATAAATAAAAAAGGAGGGGAAATGGAAGATTTGAAAATTTTACTTAAACTTGCAAGAATGTCTATATTGGAAGAATTTGAAGGTAAAAAACTAATAGATAAAGAAGAATGGATTAAAAAATATCCGTTTTTAGAAGAAAAAAGGGCGTGTTTTGTAACATTAAAGATGAAAGACAAACCCAAGGGAAGTAATTTAAGGGGATGTATAGGTTCAATACTTCCATACAGACCTTTAATAGACGATGTTGTTGCAAATGCTAAAGCGGCGGCTTTTGAAGACCCGAGGTTTCCCCCTTTGAGTCCTGAAGAGTTTGAGAGAATCAAAATAGAAATAAGCGTACTTACAATTCCCGAAAAGCTTGAATATGAAGATAAAGAAGATTTAAGAAAAAAAATACGTCCGGGAATTGACGGGGTGATTTTACAACTTGCTAACCATCAGGCTACTTTTTTGCCGAGTGTATGGGAAGAACTTCCCGCATTTGATCAGTTTTTTGCACATCTTTGCATCAAAGCCGGGCTTTTGGGGGATTGTCTTATGTATCATCCGATAATTTATACGTATCAGGCGATTGAGGTGGAAGAGGAATAAATGTTCACTCCGCCTTTTGAAATAACCCCTGAAATTATTAACCTAATTAGTGAAATATCAGAAAAAATAGGTTCTCTTAATACAAAAAAAGTGGTGAAACTCAGAAAAATATCAAAAATCCAAACTTTAATAGGCACTCTTAAAATTGAAGGAATTGAAGCAGACGAAGAAAAGGTTACGGCACTGCTTGAAGGTAAAAGAGTATTGGCAACTCAAAGAGAAATTGCAGAGATTAAAGGTGCTATTGCACTGTATGAAAACATTGATACATTTGACTATAAAAATGAATTAGATTTATTAAAAGCTCACAAAATTTTAATGCAGGATGTATTAAAAGATGCTGGAAAATACAGAACTAAAAACGTAGGTGTCGGAAACGAAAAAGAGATAACCCATATTGCACCTCCCGCAAGAAATGTTCCTAAATTAATGAGTGATTTATTTGAATGGTTAAAAGTTACTAAGTTACACCCGTTGATTGTCAGCAGTGTTTTTCACTATGAATTTGAATTTATTCATCCTTTTGTTGATGGAAACGGAAGGATTGGAAGATTTTGGCAGACGTTGATATTATATAATTGGAAAAATGTTTTTGAATATTTACCGATAGAATCATTAATTTATGAAAATCAAGATGAATACTACTCGGCAATAGAAAAATCCACCCAAATCGGAAGTTCAACGCCTTTTATTGAGTTTATGTTAAAAATTATACTTGACACTTTAAATACCCCACAAGCTACCCCACAAGCTACCCCACAAGATGAAAAAGAGAGAAAAATTATTGAGTTTTGCCAAATTCCAAGAAGCAGAAAAGAAATTGCTGAATATTTAGGAATTAAGGACAGAAAATATTTAAAAGAGATTTTAGACAGATTAATCAATAAAAATTTACTTCAGATGACAATTCCTGATAAGCCGACTTCTCCAAAGCAAAGATATGTAATTAACCCAAATTGCTAGTATAATGTCCTCAGAAAAAAGACCGAGAAGAGATGTTGAAATAATGATAGAGGGTTCAGATGGTATTATTTACCTTCTGTTAACTTATAATATTTAAAATTTCATAAATTACAAAAGGAGCGATTATGCTGTTAAACGAAATGGTTATAGATGAAAACAATATGGCGTTTATTCCTTCGCTTGGAACGTCTTATCAGCTGAATGAAACCGCAAAAGAAATAATAGATTTGATTAAAGAGGGTAAAAGCAAAGAGGAAATAGTAAAAATAATTGCAGAAAAAAGCGGGAAAAGTTGGAAAGATGTATATATTGATGTTGAAGATTTTTTTCAAAAACTTAAAGTTTACGGACTTGTACAATGAAAATAGCAATCAGCGGGCTTAACAATACCGATAATCCGGCTCCGGGAATACCTGTTGCAAAAAGTTTAAAAGATGAGTATTCTCTGGTAGGGTTAAGTTATGACCCGAATGAGCCAGGTGTATATCAGGGAGTGTTTGAAAAAGTTTATTTAATGCCTTATCCCACACTCGGATATGAAGAGTTTAAAAAAAGAATAACCGAAATTAAGCAAAAATCGGATATTGATGTAATAATACCGAATTTGGATGCGGAGCTGCCTTTATATATAAAATATCAAAACGATATTGAAAAACTGGGTATAAAAACATATCTGCCGAGTTTAGAATGTTTTGAAATGAGGGATAAAAGCAAACTGCCGGAATTTAGTAAAAAAATAGGAGTCAAACATCCTAAAACCATTGAAATTGTTTCATTAGACGATTTGATAAAAGCAACCAAAGAGCTTGGTTTTCCGGTAATGATTAAAGGAAATTATTATAAAGCCTATAAAGCTTTTAATTTGGACGAAGCTATTGAATTTTATTACAAAATATCGAATGAATGGGGTTTTCCTTTATTAGTTCAGGAAGTTATAAGCGGTATCGAAATAAATTTTGTGGGAATTGCAGACGGTGAAAGACTGATAGCAGGTGTGGGGATGAAAAAACTAACAACCACGGAGCTTGGCAAGGTATGGAGCGGGGTTAGCATAAAAAACAACGCTCTTTTTGAAGCGAGCAAAAAATTTGTACAAACCGCAGGATGGCGCGGGGCGTTTGAATTTGAGGCTATGAGCGACGGAAAAGATATTTATTTGATAGAAATTAACCCGAGATTTCCGGCATGGGTATATTTTGCTACGATGCTTGGTATTAATTTGCCAAAAATTATGATTGATTTACTTAACGGAAAAAAAGTTAATGAGAATTTTGAATATCCGGTTGAAAAAATGTATATAAGATATACGGATGAAACAACGGTTGATTTTAATAAATTTTCCACTTTAATATCGAAAAAAGAAATTTAAGGAGATAAAATGTATGAAAAACCTACGATAAACAGGGTTGATTTTGCAATGGCGAGCAAATACGGAAGCCCCCTAAAAACGCAAAAAATAAGAAGTGAAATAGACGGGGTGAATGTAAGGGAACTTACTGAAAAATACGGCTCTCCTCTTTTTGTGTTTAGCGAAAGAGTTATAGAGGATAAATATTTGGAATTTAAAGATGCTTTTTCAAGCAGATATCCGGAAGTTGAATTTTGGTGGAGTTATAAAACGAATTATCTTGATGCAATCTGTAAAATTTTTCATAAACTCGGAAGCAAAGCCGAAGTGGTGAGCGAATTTGAATATCAGAAGGCTAGACGCCTGGGAATTGAAGGTGAAAATATAATTTTTAACGGTCCGTATAAACCTAAAGACGCCCTGAAAACCGCCGTTAAAGAAGGGGCTAAAATTCATATAGACCATTGGTATGAAATTAATGATTTGGAAGAAATAGCAGAAGAGCTTGGAATTGAAATTCCGGTAGCCATCAGATGTAATATGGATACGGGTGTTTTTCCTCAATGGAGCAGGTTCGGGTTTAATATAGATAACGGTGAAGCGTATGATGCAGTAAAAAGAATATATGAAGGAAAAAAATTATATTTAAGAGGACTTCATTCTCATATCGGGACGTTTATGCTAAGCGCAAACGCTTACGCAAATGAAACTAAAAAACTAATAGAGCTTAAAAACAGGGTTGAAGAGGATTTCGGTTATCAAATAGAATATATAGACATCGGCGGAGGATTTGCAAGCAAAAACAGATTAAAAGGCGTATATCAGGCACCAGAGGTTATCGTTCCGAGTGCCGATGAATATGCCGAAGCCGTAACAAACGCCATTTTTGAAAACAATAAAGGAAAACTCCCTAAACTTTATCTTGAAACGGGAAGGGCGTTAATAGATGAAGCGGGATTTTTATTAACAAGCGTGTTTGCCGCTAAAAGAATGCCTGACGGGAAAAAGAGCTATATCGTAGATGCCGGGGTAAATCTTTTATATACGGCGTTTTGGTATAATTTTGACATTGCGCTTGATAAAAGATATGAAGGACTTAACGAACCTTCTCAGATAAACGGTCCTTTATGTATGAATATCGATATAATTGCCGAAAATATTATGTTGCCTCCGCTTGAGAGGGGAAGTGTGCTAAGTATTTGGCCGGTGGGTGCTTATAATGTTACCCAAGCTATGCAGTTTATAAGATACAGACCGAGAATTGTACTTATTGATAAAAATTCAAATACGCATATTATTAAAGAAGCGGACGATTTGGAATATGTTGTAGAAAAAGAAATGATACCGGATTATCTTAAAGGCTGATATTGCAAAAGATAAATTTTATTTTCAAGCCATACGTTTCGATACTTTTTTTAAGGGATGTAAAAGCGGGGGCGATTTTGTTTTTCCTCTCTTTTTTATTGCCAAGTGTCGGAATTTTAGGGCTTGTAGGGATTATAGCCACGGTTTTGTTTGCCGAATTTATTAATGTAAGGGATGAGTATTTAAAATACGGCTTTTATCTTTACAATTCTTTATTGGTGGGGATGGGGGTCGGATATTTTTTTGATGTCAGTTTTATAACCGTTGTTTTAACGGTTATGCTATCAATTCTTACTTTTTTGATTTCTTTCAGTATAAACAGGGTTTTTGTTAAATATGCTTTGCCCCTTTTATCTTTACCTTTTGCATTTGTCAGTACGTTTTTTTATTTGGCGAGTTTAAAATATACATCGCTTTTAAGTAATATTCTGCACAGGCAGCCGCTTTTTGATATTACACTGCCTTTGGATTCTTTTTTTAAATCTCTCGGGACAATTTTTTTCTTGCCTTACGGAATAGCGGGATTAATTATAAGTTTGATTATTCTGATTTATTCAAGAGTTTTATTTTTATCGGCTTTTACTGGATTTTGGGCGGGGGTTTGGTTTCATTCGTTATTTGTCCCTTTTTATGAAGCATTAAATTCCCCTTATAATTTTAATTTTATTTTAATCGCAATGGCGCTTGGAGGAGTGTTTTTAATTCCTAATGTTAAAAATTTTGTTTTGGCGCTGTTAGCCGTTTTTTTATCCGTTGTTTTTATCGATGCTATGGAAGTGTTTTTTAATATATATGCACTTCCCGTATATACGTTACCGTTTAATTTTATTACGCTTTTATTTATAATGATTTTATATACGCTTGGGTATGTCTATTTTAACTATGATATTAAAGAAACACCCGAAAAATCACTTATCGCTTTTTTAAGTAAATTTTACCGTTTCGGCGGTAATGATATAAAGATAAATTTGCCTTTTATAGGGGAATGGTGCGTTTATCAGGAATTTGACGATAAATGGACACACAAAGGAGAGTGGAAATACGCATATGATTTTGTTATTGAAAAAAACGGTAAAACATACGTAAATGAAGGTCTTTTTTTGGATGATTATTATGCTTTTGGAAAACCAGTAGTTGCCCCAATTAGCGGTTATATTGTGGCATTGCGCGATGATTTACCGGATAATATAATAGGGGAAGTTGACAGGGAAAACAACTGGGGTAATTACATTATAATCAAAAGCGATTACGGATATTTTGTGGAAATATCACATTTAATGCAAAATTCCATTAAGGTTAAGATGGGGGATTATGTAAAAGCAGGGGATATAATAGCAAAATGCGGTAACAGCGGCTATTCTCCGGAACCTCATATTCATATCCAAGTGCAAAAATACGGAGTGCTTGGAAGCGAAACTCTGCCTTTTAAATTTGTCGATTACTTAAAAGGAAAAAAACTTTATTATTATTCCCTGCCAAAGAGAGGTGAAACAATTAAATCTGTTTTAGCAGATAAATCTATGAAACTCAGGCTTACTTTTATTTTAGATGATAAATTTAAATATGAAGTATATAAAAATAAAATAAAAGTTGATGAATTTACCTTGAAAGTAAAAATGAACGATAAGGGCGAATTTTATTTTTTTGATGGAGAAAACAGGCTTTACTTTTATACGGATGAAAAGCTTTTTTATTTTTATGAATATGAAGGTAAAAAAGGCTGGTTGAAAGAGATGTTTAAGTTAGCCCCTAAAATTCCTTTGGTTTCAAATGAATGCGAATATGAAGACGTTTTGCCTCCTCAGTTTAAATACGGTTTATTTAAGCGTGTTTTATTAGAGCTCATTTTGCCTTTTAATTTTAAATTATTTAATAAAAAGATTTTATATAAAAAGGAAAGTTTAAAAATAAAATCAAAATTTGGGGAAGTTTATTTTTCTTTTTATGAAAAAGGCATTGATAAAATAGAAATGAAGGATGTGGAATTAAGGAGAGTATATGAAAAAAATGCTTTTAATAATTAGTGTTGCTTTGTCGCTTTTTGCGCTTGATGTAAAAAATGCTTATTATAAATCGTATAATTATGAAAAAATGGGGGATTATAAGGATGCTATAAAGGTTTTGATTCCGGTGTATAATAAATATCCCAATGGATATACACTTAATTTAAGACTTGGATGGCTGTTTTTTCTTAGTAAAAAATACAACAATGCCCTTATTCATTATAAAAAAGCTTCTTTAGCCGTTCCTTATTCAATAGAGGCTAAATTAGGGATGATGAGGGTGTATCTGGCTTGTGGTGATTATGACAGTGCTTTAAAAATAGGAAATGCCGTTTTAAAAACGGATTATTACAACTATTACGGCAACTATTATGAAATACTCTCTTTAACGGCAAAGAAACGCTATGATGAGGCTTTGAGTCTGATTAACAAAATGCTAAGCCTTTATCCTACAAGCGTAATGTATTTAGTGGAACTTGGCAAAATTTATTATGTAAAAGACAGGCAAAAAGCCAAAAAAATTTTTGAGGATGTTTTAATTTTAGACCCTAACAACATAACGGCAAAAAAGTATTTAAGCAAATGAGGATTTTGTGTTATTTAAAATATGAATTGAATTTTAAACAATTTGATTTTACTTATGTAAAAGATGAAAACGATTTTTACGAAAAAATATTAAATAAAAAATATGACGTAATAATTATTGATTTTGATTTTTACGCTCAGTTTCTGAATGTTAAAGATTATATAGATTCAGAGGTGATTTTTTTAAATTTTTACTGTGATGATTTTATATTTAAAAAGGTCTTAGAAGCGGGAGATTTCTGTTATACGTATGAAGAATATGAAAAACTTTTGCTTCGTCTTAAATATTTACAAAAAAAATCTATTAATTCTAAAACAACGGTATATAAAAAGAATAATATTTTATACAATTTCAGTACAAATACGTTGTATATCGATTCAAAACCGGTTAAGTTAAGCAGTGCCGAAAACGAGCTTTTAAAAACGCTGATAAAACACAAAAACAGATATCTCTCAAAAGAAGATATACTGAGTGAATGTGATAATATAGAAAGCATAGATTCAATAAAGGTGCTTGTTTCCCATTTGAGAAAAGTGGGGATTAAAATAGAAAATCAAAAAAATCTAGGATATAAAATAAAGGAGTGATTATGAAAAAATTATTAAGCATAGCTTTACTTTCAACATTGGGATTTTCAGCGGATATAATGCCTTACGGGGCTTATATGGATTATTCCTCTGCCGCTTATAAAGATAAAGGATATATTGCCGGAATTTACGGCAGTTTTACAAAACTTCCTTTTAAAGCGGAAATTGATGCCGAACATACAAGAATTAAATATAAAGATAAATTTAATATCGATGATTGGAAACAGACCGATTTAACACTTATAGGACACTATTTTCAAGGCTATAATTTTGCGTATAAAGCCGGTATTCATAATATATGGGTTAAACAGGGAAGTGAATCGGATTATGATAAAGTGTTTATTTTAGGAGCCCTTTATTATAAATATTTAAAATATAATGTTGGAATTGACGCTTATTATTCGGATTATGAAGATAACGGAGGGTTTAACGTATTTCAAATATCTCCTAAAATCGGATTTAATTTCGGAAATTACTATTCTGAGACAGGGTCTTTTTACGGAGAATTAAAATATAATCATATTCATATTAACAAAGATAATATTACTCCTAAAAGCAATTATTCGAATGTGGATATAAAATTACAAAATTTTAAAGGTCCATGGACAACTACTGTAAATGTTTCATTTGGTAAAAGCGCTTATAAAGTTGCAAATGACGGATTTGTGGTATATACGACAGGGGATGAGTATAAATATTCCGCAGGTTTGTCCGTAAATTATGCTTTGAGTAAAAAAGAGAGTATAAAAGCAGGATATACAAAAAGCAAATATAATAACGGAACTGATGACTGCTATTCGAATGTATATACGCTTTCTTATTCAAGAGCTTTTTAAAAAAGTTCTTTTCTTCTTTTAAAAAAATCTATTTTTGCCGATTTTGTTTAAAACAAACGGGAGTAAAAATGCTAAGTATTGACAGATACGGATTAAATTCGGCAAGTTTTAATTTCAGTTTTACGACAAGCGACGGTGATAAAATAGATTTAAAAATGTTTGATTCCGTTGAAGCCGGCAGCAGCTACAAAAAAGGCAGGGGCTTTGAATCTGAAGAATTTACATTAAAACATATGTACGGGTATGAGTTTCATTATGAAGGGAATGGGCTTAGCGAGCAGGATAAAAAGGAAATAAAAGAAGCTTTTAAAAAAATAAAACCGCTTTTTGAAAAGTTTATAAAGCAAAAAGAAGCAAACGAAAAAGTAATGGCAAATACCGCTCAAATGCTAAAATCTTTCTTGCCAGAACCGAAAAACGAAAATCATACAAACGCTATTAAAAGTGAAGGCGTAAAAACATTTGATGATGTGCTTAAACAGATTAAGGCGACTCTTGAAGAGGTAAGAAAAGCAAAAGAGTTTTTTGACAGGCTTTTTGACAATTCTAAAAAATTGGAGCTTTTTGCTTAGAGTTTATAAAATTTTACAATCATATACGAAAATATTACGGCCAAAACGAGCCTTATTCCTATAAGCACCCAGAAATTTGCACCGAAAAGTACGAATAGAAGAGGATCTTCAATTAAAGAATGGGCAATCATAAGAAACGTTCCCACAAACAAAAGCTCTTTTTTGGTTAGTTTGTCTTTTTCGGCTATAAGCACCCCCGCACCGTATGTAATCCCCAAAATAATTCCGGTAATAATTGAAAATGATGCACTCAGGTTTTTGTTTTTGAAAAGTTTTTCTTTTAAAAAGTGCATTATAAAAATAATTATTGTAATAAGGATAATAATTTTAATTGCTAAAACGGATGCGTTGTATAGGGATGAGCCTATCATATTCCAAAACGAATCGTAATGAGGAAGCGTAATTTCTTTTTGAAGCGTTTTGCCTTCTATGTGAATCGGAAGAATTCTTAAAATAATTACCGCAATAATCCCCACTCCAATTCTCAGCAGGGTTGAATACCAGTGCGGCATTGAGAGTTTTTTCATAATGGTGTTTTCCACTGGCAGGGCATGGGCTATTCCTAAAAAAAGTCCCAATATCGTCCATTCATAAGGAGTGAGTCCCAAAGGTGCGGCAAAGGCGATGGCAGCATAGAGGTTAAATAAAACACCTGCGGCGATTGAGAGGGAAACTTCGGGGGATAGGCCCATAATAGAAGTAACCGGCTCAAAAATAAAGGATATTTTTTGCAGTATTCCAAGATAAATCAGAATATCGGCCAAAAGATAAAACGGTATAACAAGTTTAATAATTAAAAGAGCCGTTTTTAGAGAGGATTTTATTATTTGATTCATTATATTTCCACCCTGTTTTTACCGTTTCTTTTAGCTTCATAAAGATTAATATCCGCTCTTTTTATTGCATCAAATATTGAACTATCGCCCTCTCTTATCTCACTTATACCCAAACTTATTGTAAATTTCAGATGTTTTTGTCCAATTTCAAGTGTAATATCCTCAATATGTTTTCTGATTTTTTCAGCAACTATGTATGTATTTTCTATGTTGGAATTCGGTAAAATGATTAAAAATTCCTCACCCCCGTATCTTATGAACAAATCCTCTTTTCGGATGTCGTTTTTAATTGTTTCGGCTAATTTTATTAAAACCATATCTCCGACATCATGTCCGTATGTGTCGTTGACTTTTTTAAAATCGTCAATATCAAGCATTATAATTCCGACCGGTTTTTTGGAAATTTCAAATTTAATAAAAAGTTCATGGGCTTTTTCCTCTAAAAAGTTTCTGTTTAGCGTTTTTGTTAAAACGTCCTGATAGGCTTTTGAGCTGTATTCTTCAATTTCGCTGTTTAAAAGGTTTATATACGCTTTTATACGCTGTGCCACGTCGATGAGGTTGTTTTTATATACATTTAATTCGTCTTTTTCTTCTGTTTTTTTCGGAATTTTGTCAAACTGATATGTTTTTATGTAATATAAGATACGGTTCATTTCGTTTATTTGGTTTAACATCCATCTGAATAATAAAAACATCGTTATGAATGTCAATATAAAGGAGAGTATTTCCAGACATAATAAAAATAAAGCTTTGTATTTTATTTTGGTTAAAAATGGAAAAATGTTGTCTCTAATAATTAAGTATGCCATTGTTTTGTCAAAAAAATCTTTAATTTCTATTTTACTGAAAATATATCCGTTTTGAAGTTCCCGTCCGGGTTTTAGCGTTATGTTATATACGTTTCCCAAAACTTTCCAGTTTTTGTATGAGGGAAGTTTTTCATAATATTTGTATTTTTCGGGAAGCAGGGATTCTTTGAGCTCGTTGTCGTTTAGATAGATGCTTACATTTTCCGCGTTTAATTTTTTAAACAATTCCCGAAATACTTTTATATGTATTCCAAAAGAGACGCTTCCGAGCAATTTATTTTTGTATTTTATCGGATAAGTAGCCCTCAAACCCGGATATAAACGGCATATATAGAAATGAACGGAAGGGGAAAAAGAGGTGCTTACCCATACAATGTCCGCCCTGGCTTTGCTTACGTCCATATTAAAAGCTTTCAGATTCGCAAAATTTACAAAACTTTTTGCGGGAGGTTTAAAAAAATGGATTTCTTCCAATAAACCGGAATCGTGTAAGTTTTTATAAAGAGGCATTATAAAATTAATAAGTTTTTCTCTGTCGTTTTTTAAATAAGAATCTATAACTATATTGGAAGAAGAAAGAAATTTCGTAAAGGAAGCGAGATAAGCTTTTTTGTCTTCCAATATGGTTTTAAACTCTTTTACTCTGGTATTGTAAATTGGTTTGCCCAATTCTTCTTGTATAAAATGCAGATTTTTATTTACAACAAATACCGTTGTAGCAATTGCCATAGCAAAAATTGCAAATATAATCGTATAAATTTTAAATCTCATCTTTTGCCTTTATGCCCAAAAGGGCAAAAACTCTATTCAGCCCTTAAAACAGCACCGTTGCTTGCGTTGGTTACAAGCATTCTGTATTGTTTAAGCCATTTGCCCGGCACTTCTTTTTTAATAGGGGTGAATTCTTTTTTCCTTTTTTCAATCTCTTCATCAGATAAATCGACATTTATTGAGAAATTATCAACATCTATTTCGATTATGTCGCCATCTTTTAAAAGACCTATCATTCCGCCTTCCGCCGCTTCAGGGGATACGTGACCAATGCTTAGTCCCCTTGTGGCTCCACTAAATCTTCCGTCAGTAATAAGTGCCACTTTATCACCGAGTCCCATACCCATAATCAGACTTGTAGGGGCGAGCATTTCCTGCATTCCGGGGCCACCTTTTGGTCCTTCGTATCTGATTACTACAACGTCGCCTTCTTTTATTTTCCCGCCTGTAATTCCCTCGATTGCTTCTTGCTGAGAGTTAAAGCATACGGCTTTTCCTCTGAATTTTCTCTCGCCTGTAATCCCTGCGGTTTTAATAACGCATCCTTCTTCAGCAAGGTTACCAAAAAGCACGGCAAGGCCTCCGACTTTGCTGTAAGGGTTTTCTATAGTGTGAATAACGCTTGTGTCTTTAACTTCTGCGTCTTTGATCCTGTCGGCTACGCTGCCTCCTTCGATTACTGGGTTGTCAAGGTATAAAATAGTATCGCTTCTTCTGCTGATTTCTTTCATAACCGCGCTCATTCCGCCGGCTCTGTGGATATCTTCCATATGAACCGTTTGAAGAGAAGGAGAAATTTTGGCAATATGCGAAGTATGACGTGCGATTTCGTTTAGTTTGTTTAAATCAAAATCAACTCCCGCTTCTTTTGCAATAGCCATCATGTGAAGCACGGTATTTGAGCTTCCGCCCATAGCCATATCAACTACAAACGCATTATGGACGGCTTTTTCATTTATGATGTTTTTGATTTTATATTGTTCTGTCAGTTTTTCGTCTTTAGCTATTTCGCATATTCTTCTTGCAGCGGCTCTTAAAAGCTCTTCCCTCTCAGGTGTAAGCGCTAAAATTGTCCCGTTTCCTTTTAAAGCAATTCCCATAGCTTCAATTAACGTATTCATAGAATTTGCAGTAAACATTCCGCTACAACTTCCCCCTCCCGGACACGCCAGGCATTCAAGGTTGTAAAGCGTATCTTCGTCAATTTCGCCTTTTTCGAATTTTCCGACACCTTCAAACACGGTAGCTAAATCTATCGGAGTGCCGTCGGGCATGTGTCCGGCTCTCATCGGTCCGCCGGTAACGAAAATCGTAGGTACGTTAACCCTAAGGGCTCCCATAACCATACCCGGTGTGATTTTATCGCAGTTAGGGATACAGATAAGAGCGTCGAGTTTATGCGCGTTCATTACTGTTTCAACCGAATTTGCAATAATCTCACGGCTTGGAAGGGAATAAAGCATACCATCATGCCCCATCGCAATACCGTCGTCAACGCCGATTGTGTTAAATTCAAAAGGCACGCATCCGTTTTTTCTGATTTCATCTTTTACGATTTCAGCGTATTTGTTTAAGAAGAAATGTCCCGGAATTATTTCTATAAAGGAGTTTGCAACACCGATAAACGGTTTTTCAAAATCTTCATCTTTAAGACCTGTGGCTCTGAACAGACTTCTGTGAGGGGCTCTGTGCCAACCTTTTTTAACTTCGTCACTTCTCATTTTAAACATCCTTTTTTTACACTATTTTAGCACATTTTGAGAAAAATTATATTAAAATTACATTAAGTGTACGGAGAAAGGGTGGAAAATGGATGTTGATAAGTTTTTAGAGGAATATTTTAATCTTATTAAAAAGGTTAACGATTTTCATTTCTCGTATTTAGTAACTAATAAATTCAAATTTCCTAAAACGAATTATCTTGAATTAAAGCGTTTTATTGATACCGCAACGAATTTTTTACTTGATTTAGACGAGCATATTTTAAACGGACTTGCCGGAAAACTGTATCAGGATATAGAGTCGCTTTATACCTTTTATAAGGATTTTACAAAAAAAACGAAATATGTAGAAGTTGTTTTTTATCATGAATATCTGGAGAATTTAGATAATTACAAAGCTTTAAAAGACGAATATGAACAGTTGCAAAAAAGTATCGAAGAATACAATAATACCATTGTTTCAAGTGAAGAAAAATTAAAGAAGATTTCCGAAAAAGACCCCTCATATAAAAGGCTTAGAAAACTGTATGTGGATTCGATATATGAGCTTTCCAAAAACAAAGACAGGTTTTACGAAGTGAAAAAAGAGCTTGAAGCTATCGAAAAAAGGGAAGAATTGAAATTTTTTCCTAAATTTAACAAACTAAAAGAGATGCATATTTTAAAGCTTGAAAAAATTCTTAATTGCAAATTGTATTATTACGACAAATTGCTATGCTATAATGCATCAAAGTCGCAGCCTGTGATAGACTTTTTTGTAAAATCGAACATTGAGGGAGATTTTTCAACAAAAACATTTATCGATTATTCATTAAAAAATATTGATTTATCAAAATCCCATAACAGCGAATGGTTAATGTATCTTAAAAAAATTTCAAAGGTGATTGAATGAATCTGTTTACATCTTACACACCCGAAGAGACTAAGTTTTTACTTGAGGTGGTACAAAAAAAGATTGAAATAAAACATGATATTTTTACCGGCGTAAACAAAGATAAAATAGGATATTTTAAACAAATAAGGCTGTCGAAAAAAGAGGTTATTAAAGATTATGATTTTGTTTTTGTAAAAAAAGGAAAGCTTGGCGTAATTTCAGGCGGTAAAGTAGTTAAAACTTTAAAAGAAGGCGAATGTTTCGGATATGCGAAGAAGTTTTTAGGCGAAGAATATGTTCTTTTGGTTATGGAAAATTCAGAAGTAGTTTTGTTTGATATCGGAGAGGACGTTATTCTTGCTAAAAATTTATTGAAATATGTTTCAAAACACGCAGTGAAATGTAAAATTATTTAAAATGAAGATGTTTTATTTACCTAGTAAAAAAGAGTGTGACGAAATAGTTGCGGCTTCTAAGCAGTTTTTTTGTAAAAGTTTTGAGTTTCAAGGCAGAAAAATCGCCGTATATCACTATAAACAGGGAAATTTTGAGGAGTTTGAAAAATTTAACGCATGGGAACTAAGAGGTCTTACGTTTGTTAAAGAAGGGAATGAATGGAAAAGATTTCCTGCAATTCATAAGTTTTTTGAGCTTAATCAGGTGCCCGGATGGATGGAAGAGAATCTGAAAGATAAAAAAGTTATAAAAGTTAGTGAAAAAATAGACGGGACGTTAGTTCATCCCGTAATTGTGGGCGGAGAAGTTTATTTTAAAAGCAAGCTTAGGTTTGATTCCTATCAGGCGATGAGGTCTCAGACAATTTATGAAAACAGTGAAAACATTAAAAAATTTGTAAAGTACTGCTTTGATAACGGGCTTTTTCCGATGTTTGAATATATTTCGGAAAAATCGCAGGTTGTAATGGATTACAAAAAAGAAGCTCTGATTCTCATACAGGTGAGGGATGAAAACGGAAATTATATTTTGAATTTTGAAAAAACGGCGGAAAAATTCGGTGTGGAATATGCCGGAATATGTGAAAACAAACCTTTAAGCGAATATATCAAAAACAGAGGCGTGTGTAAAAGCAAAGAAGGCTGGGTTTTGGTTTTTGAGGATATGAAGTTTGTAAAAGTAAAGACGGACGAATATTTAAAAAGACACAAAATATTAGGGGATATAAAAGAGCACAACATTATTCAAATGACCCTGAGCGGTGAGATAAAAAATCTCTTTGAAATACTGAATCCTAAGAGCGAAAAGTACGAATTCGTAAAAGAAATACACGATAGGTTTAACGAAAAATACGACAATTTGCAAAAAGAGCTTTTGGGAATAATAGATTCGTTTGAGGGAACACTCAAAGAATTTAAACAAAAGTATCAAAACCATCCGTTTTACGCAATATTAAGCGAAGCGTATAAAAAAAGAAAAAAACAGCCGCCAAAAGAGACAATCAGGCAGTGGGTTGAAAACAACACCAAAAAACTAAAAAACGCTAAGAGGTTTTTAGGGTTATAATTCCTTTGTTTTTGATCATCAGAATCTCTTCGGCTTTTGCAATAGTTTCGGCCCTGTGGGCTATGATAATCGACGTTCTGTTTTTGAGGAAATTTTCTATGTTTTTAAAAACTTTCTCTTCCGTGTCTATATCAAGGGCTGAGGTTGATTCGTCAAGTATTATGATTTTAGGTTTATGCAAAAGAGCCCTTGCTATTGCAACTCTTTGTTTTTGCCCGCCGCTAAGCTTAACACCGTTTTTACCTACGTAAGTATTTAATTTCTCAGGCCATTTTTCGACTGTGTCTTTAAGCTCTGCGAGTTTTAAAGCCTCCCATATTTCATTCTCTTCAAACTTTTTTCCGAGTGTCAGATTAAATAAAAGCGTATCGTTAAAGAGTCTAGTTTCCTGCAGTATCAGGCTGACGTTCTCACGTATTTTATCAAGCCCTATTTCTTTATAACTAATTCCGTTATATTTTATATCCCCATCGTTTGGTGTGAAAAATCCCGCTATTATTTTTGCGAGCGTCGTTTTCCCGCCTCCGCTTGCACCTATGAGCGCTGTAATTTTATTCGGATGTATTATGGCAGAGGCGTTTTTTAAAATCCAGTCGCTTTCACTGTATTTAAATGAGATGTTTTGCATTTCAATTTTTACCGGAGTTTCAAACGGGTTTTGTTTATGAGGAAATTTCGGTTCGGTTTTAAGCTCCAGTGTTTCGTTAATTCTATCAAGTGCGGCTTTTGCGGCGAAGTAGCTGTATTGAATGGAGATAATATCCTGAATGGGAGTCATCATAAACCACAGATAACTGTAAACGGCAAGCATTAATCCGATTGTAAGGTTATCGTACGCCACGGCTAAAATTCCTGCGGCTCTGAATATTTCAAATCCTATTAAAAATATCAGAAAACTCAGTTTGTTAAACGCTTCTACCTTATAACTGAAATCAAACGCCTTTTGTTTGAGTTCTTTGGTGAGATTAAAGAGTTTTTTGAAAAAGAAATTTTCTTTATTGTAGGCTTTTATCTGCTCAAACAGCTCAAGCGTTTCGATAAGAGCTTCTTGAAATACAGAAATGGAGCGGTTTTGGGCGGTTTTGTATTTTTTGACTTTTCTTGCGATTTTACCTGAAAGTACAACTACAAAAGGATTGAGTATTAAAATGAAAAGCCCGAGTTTCCAGTTGATAAGAAGCAAAACTACGGCCACTCCTATTAAAGTAAGGGCTGAAATTACAAAACGTGAAACCGATTTAATTAAAAATTCTTCGACCGTATTTACGTCGCTTATAAGACGGCTTGCAATATCTCCGGTTTTAAGGTTTTCGTATTCATTGATGGAGAGGTTTTTAAGATGACTTAGCACCCTTAGTCTGATTTTATAAGTTATATCTTTTGTTATTTTTTCAAAAAAATAACTCTGCGCTACGTTTAGGGCCACAAACAGACTTCTTAAAACAAGTACGGTTATAAGCGTAACAATTACATAACAAAATGCTGAGCATTGCCCAAATATTCTGCTTAAATTCTCAATCCAGACCCCGGGTTTGTTTAATAACACTTCGTCAATTAACAAAGGCATAAGCATAGGAATCGGAATTGATATAATGGTGGCTATCAGTGCAATGAGCTGAGCGGTAATAAATTCACGTTTATATTTTTTGATATCGGTTATCAAGTGTTTGAACGTATACAATTTTTGCCTTTGGGAGTTTTTATGAAAATTATACAAAGAAAAATAAATATTGTAAAAAGTTGAAGGTGACAGACACCTAATAGCTAGATTTTGAGTGGTGCGGGAGAGAGGACTCGAACCTCCACGCCTTGCGGCACTAGATCCTAAGTCTAGCGCGTCTGCCAGTTCCGCCACTCCCGCATATGAAAAGTGGTACGCCCTGCAGGACTCGAACCTGCGACC